>Ga0315284_10000283_pt1 | contig 69572 bp, 55 predicted proteins | sample YL17G09_16_MG_FD_203696 | JGI IMG/M metagenome (GOLD analysis project Ga0315284, IMG submission 203696) | Sediment microbial communities from Yellowstone Lake, YNP, Wyoming, USA - YL17G09_16 | ecosystem: Environmental > Aquatic > Freshwater > Lake > Sediment | place: USA: Wyoming | collected...
GGGGGGGGGGGGTGGGGGTTGTGGGGGGGCCCCCGCGGGGCCCCCCACAAAACTCCCGGCGCCCCCCCCCCCCCCCCCCCAATAATTCCCCCGCCCCCCCCCCCCCCCCCCCCCCGCCAGCAGCCGCGGCCGCCGCACGGCGCCGACGCCGGCAGCCGCGCGCGCCGCGGCGCCGCCGTCGCCCGCGTCGGCCGCCGCCATGGCGTCCAGCCGCCCCATGTGCAGCCTGAACGCGGGCGTGACCCACGCGCCCGAAGCCGTCTGGCCACCCGCCCAGTCGTACGCGCCGAGGCGCGCGGCGCACCCCGGGCAGTTTAGTTTGCCCGACACGCCGTCCATGCTCTCCCGCATCCAGGCCAGGGGCTCGACAAACAGGGACGACCCGTCGGAGCCGAGCGGGTGCGGGCGCGCGGGCGTGGGGGCCGCTTTGGCCGCGCCCGGCCGCCCGAGCTTGGCCTTGCCTCGAAACCCAGACCCCGCGGGCGCGCCTTCAACCGGGACCGCGTTGGCGGTGGACGCGAGCAGGCGGCGGCAGGCGCGGCAGCGGTACAGGGTGGCGCCGTCGGCGCCGGCGTCGGGGAGGGTGCCCTCGGCGGGGCGCGCGCCGCCGCCGGCCATGACGCGCGCGGCCGCGACGCCCGCCCTGTGCGCCCTAAACTCGGGAATCGATGCATCGTGCGCGCAGCCCATGGCGTGCCACACGGCCAGCTGGGCGCGGAAGCCGGGGTTTGGGTCGGCGCCGGGCGACGCTGCGGCGACCGCCGCGAGCGCGTCGTCGCCGTCCAGGCCTTCGCCCGCCATGAGCGCCGCCGCCGCAACCGCGACCGAGCGCGACTCGCCCTGGGCGCAGTGGAGCAGGATGCGCGGGGAGGGGACCGCGCGCGCCGCGGCGAGGAAGCGCATCACGCGGGGCAGGCACCCCAACAGGTCCGCGCCCTCCTCGTCCTCCAGGTCGACGTGCAGGCGGGTCAGGGAGGTGGGGAGGGGCGGAGGGGCGCCGTTGATGATGGACTGGGGACGGTTTTGTTTGTTAGACACTCCCGCCTTCCTCTCTCCTCGTCGCCTCGACCTTTCTTCATCCCACTGCTCTCACCACAATGTGGGTGATGCCGACCGCGTCCAGGTGGGCCAGGGCCGCGACGCCGCCGACGAAGAGGTCTGGGGGAGGGAGCGGGGTCGGGGGCGCGCCGCGCGCCGCCCACGCCCCACTAGTCGGACGCTGGCTGCTCTTTACACTCACCGGGGCGCACGGCGTGCGGGCCGGCGCCGGCCGCGGGCAGCGCGGGCGCGGCGGCGGCGGCCATCGCGGCGCCGGGGGGCGGCAGGGACGGGCTCGTGCGCCGGCTGGAGGCGCGCTCGATCGAGGAGGCCGCGGGGCGGGCGGCGCGAGGCACCGGCGTCGCGGAGAGTGTGGCGCGGTCGACACGAAACACACGCTCCCCACCCTGAGAGAGGTCTCAGAAACAGAGCAAGCCATCACCCGCGCGCCCGCTTGCCGTCCCCCCCACCCTCGTCGCCCGCCCTTTTCACACCGGGCAACGCCACGGGCGCCGCGCCCGCGCGGGACGGGTCCATCGACGGGTAGAGCGCGCCGCCAGGCCCGCCCGCGCGCGGCGGCGCGGGCTTGCCCCACGCGAGGCGCGCGGGCGCGCCGTGGAACGCGAGCCGGCCGGCGAGGGCGGCCGCGGCGGCTTCGGCGCCGGAACGGGCGGCAAACGTGACGAACGCCCGGTCGCCGCGGACGAGGACCGACGCGATGTCCCCGTGCGCCGAGAACGCGGCGCGCAGGTCGCCCTCGCCCACGTGCGGCGTGAGGCCGCCGACGAAGAGGGTCGTGATGGAGGGGTCGGGGGGGGGCGGGATTTTCGACCGTTCCGCCTCGCCCGCCAAGACTTTTTGCGCGACCGGATCGTTCACCCCATAGTACCGGTCCTTGATGCTCTGCTTGGACAGCGGCCCCGTCTTGGGCATCTCGTGCCGGTACGGGCACTCGGACCCGCGCTTGCACTCGCCCTTGGCGAAAAAGGAACAGACTTTAGCCTTGTTGCGCTCATAGTAGTGCGGGCGGCGCGCGAGGCGCTCCAGCATGGCGGCGCCGGCGGCGGGCGGGGGCGGGGCGTCGCCGACCGAGTCGCCGGGGCCGGCAAGGGCGGTCGAGGTCGACGGCGCGGCGAGCGCCGCGCCCGGCGCGCCCGGCCCTGCCGCCTCGAGGTACCGCTGCCCCAGCGTGCCCTGCGCCGCCTCCTGCGTGAGCGCGTACTCGACGCCGACCGCGGAGCGAGGGGCGGCGCCATCGTTCGTGAGGCCGAGCGCCGCGTCCCGCACCTGCGTCGGCACGCCGTACTTCAGGTCGAGCAAGCACACCTGGCACACGTTGCGCGCTTTGGCCACGTCCTGGCAGACGATGGTCTTCTTGTAGCTGGAGGGAGGGGGGGGCGTGGGGTGGGCGGCGGGTCGCGCCGCGGGCGCGCGGCGGGACGCGCCGTCCGCCTCCCGCCCCTCCCTCGTCTCCCTCACCGCGCGTCCGCGCCCGGCTTCCAGCGGAACACGGTGTAGGGCCGGCCCGAGATGTGGCACTCGCCGCCAAACTCGATCTGGAGAGGGAGAGGGAGGGGGGTCGGCGACCGAGCCTTCGGCCCGCACCCGACCCTCGGGCGCGCCCAATCCCGGCGCGCGCGCCACAGGGAGCGACGAGCTTTCGCCCGGCGCGCGATGGCGCCCACCGCACGCGCCCGGCCCGGCCGCCGGCGCGGCGGGTCGCCGCCGCCGCGCCGCCCCTCCTTCCCTCCCCTCCCCCTCTCCTCCCAACTCACCCGCTGCATGCGCACGTACGGGTTGGGCCCCAAGCAGGTCTCGCACACGATGGGAAAGTCGGCGCGCTCCCACCCGTCGGCGTCGGGGTCGCGCAGCATGCGGCCCGCCATGCCGGCCCAGGAGTGCGGGCGCGAGGCTCCCGGTCGGACTGCGCGCGCGGGCGGGCGGCGCGCGGCGCCGCGGGGTGTGGCCGCGGTGTCGCCGGTGAGCCGCGCTCACTCCCCCCGCCTTGCGGCGCCCGCCCTCCCCTCCTCCCCATGGCGACCGACGACGCCCTCTTCTGCCACGCGTGCGAGGCGGCATCCTTCGACCCCGACCCGTCGTCCCCAGCGTGCCCCGCGTGCGGGTCTGACTTTGTGGAGATCGTGTCCGCGCGCGCCGCCCGCCGCCGGGAGGCGCGCGCGCGGCGCGGGCCCGCGCTGGGCGACCCGCTGGGGGGCGGGGCCGGGTTTCCGTTTTCGCTTGCGCTCGGCGGGGGCGCCGGCGCGGGCGCGCCCGCCGCGCTCGTGGCGGCGCTCGAGGCCGCGCTGGGCATTGCGCAGGGTGGCGGCATGATGGCTGGTGGTGGGGGAGGCGGGTAAGGAGGAGGCGGGGTGGCCGCGGCGCGGTGCCGGGCCCTCCCCTGTCCTTCCCCGCCGCCCACCTCCCCCCCCTCCCCCCTTCCCCAGCTTCACCATGGGCGATTTCGCGTTTGGTGACCTGGCCGGCCTGGCCGACAGGCTCGCGGCCACGGCGCCGACGACCGTGACCCCCGCGTCGGCGGACGCCGTCGCGGCGCTGCTCGCCGACCCGCGCCCCGTCCGCCCGGCGGGGGCGCCGGAAGCGCCGGACGTGGCACCCTCCACCACCATCGGCGGCACGGGCGGCGCGCCCGCGGCCGCGCGGGTCGGGGACGCGTGCGCCGTCTGCCGCGACGAGTACGCGGCCGGCGACGCCGTCGCCCAGCTCCCCTGCGCCCACGGCTTCCACCCCGCTTGCCTGGAGCCCTGGCTCACCGACCACCACACGTGCCCGGTGTGCCGGGCGGAGCTGCCAGCGGGCGCGGCGCGCGTGGTGGAGCAAGGCGGTGGGGGTGGGGGCGGCGGCGGCGGCGCTTCCGCCGCCCCTCCTCCTCACGCCGCCATCGCCGGCATGGCCGCCCGCATGACGGCCGGCGCGGCCAACCCGGAGACAGCGCGCCTGCTGGCCGCGCTCGGCGACCGCCTCGCGCGCGACGCGCGCGGCCCGCGCGTCGGCTCTCCCTCGGACGCCGCCGGCTCCGACACCGGGTCGGGGTCGGGCGGCGGCGGCAGCTGGACGGGGTCCGAGGCCGAGTCGTGGGAGTCGGGGTCGGGGTCGGGGTCCGAGTCGGACGCGACGGCGACCACCGCCCCGGGCTCCGGCGCCGCATCGGACGACGGGTCGTCGGGCTCGGGCGGCGAATCGTGGACAACGGACGAGGGCGACGGCGGCGGCGAGGGCGGCGGGGACGGCGGCGACGACGCGCAGCTGCTCGCTGCCGCGCGCGCTTCGACTGGCTTGCCGCCCGCGCCGGCCGCGCCGGCGCCCGGCAAAGAGGGCGAGGCCGACAGCGCCGGCGCGGGCGGCAGCGACGAGCCGCGCGTGGCGCCCGCGGCCGCGGCCGAGCCCGCCGCGCGCTCCCAGCCCTCCCTCACCGGCGTCCCCGTCGCCGTCGCGCGCGCCGTCTTTGGCTTGCTGCGCGGCGTCGCGTCCATGGCCGCGCCCGCGCGCGACGGCGGCGCCGGCGACCGCGCCGACGCGGTCGGCTGAGGGGCGACGCTCCGCTCCCCCTTTTTTTTCTTTCCGCCCCCGCCCCAACCACCACCCCTCTCGCCGCGCCAATGCGCAACCACAGCCCCTGCATGTCACACAGCGAGCGCGCGCCAGCATGGCCCCACCCTCCTCCACCCTCTCCCCCACAATCAATCCCGCTTCGCCGTCTCGCCCGTGCGCTCTGCGGGCAGCAGCCGGTTGAACCCGCCCCGCCGGTTCATGTACTGCCGCGCTTTGCGCGTCGACGCGCGCCGCACCGCGCCCGCGTTGGCGCCCGCGTCGTCGACGTGGTCTCCGGCAGTCGTGGCGAACCCGGACGGCAGGCCAAACGCGGCCATGGCGGCCTCCTCGGCGTCGGTGGGGGCGGCGGTCAGGTCGACCGGCGGGGGCGGGATGGCGGGGGGCGGGGTGCGGGAGCGCGAGCGACGGCGGCGCTCACGCGAGCGCGAGCGCGACCGGCGCCGGTCGCGGCCCCGGTCGCGCGAGTCGTCGCCGCGCCAGCCGCGGTCGTCGTCGCGGCCGCCGCGCCAGCCGCGGTCGTCGTCGCGACCGCCGCGCCAGCCGCGGTCGTCGTCGCGGCCGTCGCGCCAGCCGCGGTCGTCGTCGCGGCCGCCGCGCCGGCCGCGGTCGTCGTCGCGGTCGCCGCGCCACGGCTCGCCGCCGCCCTGCCAGGGCGGGCCGCCGCCGGGGCCGGCGCCCGAGGGCGGGCCGCCGCCGCCGCCCCCCCCCCCAGGCGGGCCGCTGCCGCGGCCGCCGCCCCAGCCGCCGCGCGGCGGCGGCGGCAGAGGCGGCGGCCCGCCACGCTCGCGGTCCCAACCCCCTCCACCCCCTCGTTCACCCCCATAGTCGCTCATGACGCCGTCGCCGTCGGCGTCGTCCCGGAAGCGGGCTTGCCCGCGAGCGAGCCCGCCGCGCCGGACGCGGCAGACGCTTTGATGCTCGCCTGCACCTTGCGCGCGAACTCGGCCTCCTTGACGCGCAGCGCGTCAAAGTGGTGCACCTGCGAGGGTGGTGGAGGGGGAGGGGGCGTTGGTTGGGGAGGGCGCGAGCCCGCGCTGCCCCCTCCACCCTTCTCTCTCCCTCCCTTCCTCCTACCCAGCTCTTTTTGCAGGCCGCTTCAAACGCAGCCCTCAACTGCACACAGCCGGGCGGCACCCGCAGCGGCTCGCCCGCGGACGGCGGCGGCGCGGCCGCGTCGGCGCACGCGCGGTACGCGTCCCTCGCCCCGTGGCACGCGACGCGGGCGGCTTTAAGCACGGCCGGGTCGTCGCCCGGCATGCGGGGGCGGGGGCGGGCGTTGTGTGTGTCCGCCCGCGCCGGCTCCGCGACGGCTTCGCACTCTACCGAATGGCTCCCCTCGCGGCCGCCCGCGCCTCGCGGTCGCTGCCCGCGCTGCGCCGCGCCCGCGCGCCGACGACCGTTGTTCGCGCGGCCAAGCCTGCGGCGTGCGCGCCACGCGCCGTCCGCGCGCCCGTCCTCGCGCCCTCTTCCTTTGCTCGCCGCGCGATGGCGTCGCCGGTGGCCCCTGGTGAGTGAAGGCGTCAGAGGCGCGGCGGGAGGGGGCCGATTGGGGGTCGAGCGCGAGCCAGCGCGCGCGGCCACACCGACCGCCGCCCCTCCCCCTTTAGCCGCCGCCGCGTCCGGCAAGCGCGCCCTCGTCTCCGTCTCGGACAAGACCGGCCTGGTGGACCTGGCGCAGGCGCGATCGAGGGAGGGGAGGAGACAGAGGGCGGACCGCGCGCGCGCTCGCCTCGCCCGCCACCCGCCCACCACGCCTCCCACCCTCTCTCCCAGGGCCTCGTCGCGCTGGGCTACGAGATTCTGTCCACCGGCGGCTCCGCGGCCGCCCTCGCCGCCGCGGGCGTGCCTGTGACCCCGGTCGACGCGGTCACCGGGTTCCCGGAGATGCTCGACGGCCGCGTCAAGACGCTCCACCCCGCCGTGCACGGCGGCCTGCTCGCGGTGCGGGGGGACGCGGCGCACATGAGCGCAATCGAAAAGGCGGGAATCGGGGCGATCGACGTCCTGGCCGTCAACCTCTACCCCTTCCGCGCCACCGTCACCGCTTCCCCACCCCCCACCGCCGCCGCCGCCATCGAGAATATCGACATCGGGGGGCCGGCTATGATCCGGGCGGCGGCCAAAAACCACGCGGGCGTCGCGGTCGCGGTGGACCCGGCCGACTATGGGGGCCTCCTCGCCCACCTCGCCACCCCTGGCGCCGACGGCGGCCTGGCCTTCCGTCAGAGGCTCGCTTGGAAAGCGTTTCAGCACACGGCGTCTTACGATGCTGTCGTCGCGGAGTGGATGTGGAGCGCGCTCGCCGCGGCGACCCCCGGCGAGCCCGCGCCGGCGCTCGCGGTCCCGATGACGCTGGCCACGACGCTGCGCTACGGGGAGAACCCCCACCAGGCGGCCGCGTTCTACCGGGACGACTCGCTGGGCGAGGCGGGGAGGGGAGGGGTCGCGTCTTCGGCAGCAACCCTGCACCACGGCAAAGAAATGTCGTACAACAACTACCTGGACGCCGACGCCGCCTACGCGTGCGTGTGCGACCTGGCCGCCCCCGCGTGCGTCGTGGTCAAGCACACGAACCCGTGCGGCGTCGCGGCGCGGGACGACCTGTCCGAGGCCTACAGGCTCGCGGTGCGCGCCGACCCCATCTCCGCGTTTGGCGGCATCGTCGCGTTCAACCGGACGGTGGACGAGGAGCTGGCTGCGGAGATTCGGGAGTTTCGGTCGCCGACCGACGGTAGGAGGAGGGAGAGGAGGGTGGTCGAGGGCCGCGCGCGCTGTTGCCGGCCTCCACCCCACCACCCACCCCACCACCCCACCCCTCCTCCCCCCAGGCGAGACGCGCATGTTTTACGAGATCGTGGTCGCGCCCTCGTACACTCCCGAGGGCCTGGCCAAGCTCAAGGGCAAATCGAAAACCCTGCGCATCCTGGAGGCCCCTCCCCGCCCGCCCTCCGGCCGGTCCCTGCGCCAGGTGGGGGGCGGGTGGCTCCTGCAGGGCGCGGACGATGCGTCGGCCGAGGGGATCGAGTTTACTGTTGTGTCGAAAAAGCAACCAACCCCCGAGCAACTCGCCGACCTGCGCTTTGCCTGGGCGTGCGCCAAGCACGTCAAATCCAACGCGATTGCCATCGCCAAGGGCGGGGCCATGCTCGGCATGGGGTCGGGCCAGCCCAACCGCGTCAACTCGGTCCGCATCGCGCTCGGCAAAGCGGGCGACGAGGTGAAAGGCTCCTCTCTGGCCTCTGACGCCTTTTTCCCGTTCACCTGGGGCGACTCGGTCGAGATCGCGTGCCAGGCGGGCGTCGCCGCGATCGCGCACCCGGGCGGGTCGCTCCGCGACTCGGACGCGGTGGAATGCTGCGACCAGTACGGCGTCGTGCTCGTCACGACCGGCGTGCGCCACTTCAAGCACTGACGAGAAACAGGGTGGCGCGGCGGCGGGGAGGAGGGCCGCGCTTTGGTCTCTCGGTGCAACCGACGCTCTGTCTGCGGCAGACGCTCCGTGCACCCTCTCCCTCCTCGCCCCTCTCTCGCCACCATCATCCGATGGATCCGCAGCGCGCCTCGGTCGCCCCCGGCGGCGCCAGGCCGCCGGGCGCGGGCGCCGGGTTCCCGCCGCGCGCCCCTCCCGCCCTCCCCTCCTCCTTCCACTCGACCGGCGCGTCCACCCCCCCCGCAAACAGGTACAGCCCTGACGCCACGTGGCGCACGCCAAAGAAAAAGGGGCGGTCAGCGGTGAAGGGCTCGGGAAACGAGAGGATCGCGCGCGTCGTGGCGATAGCCGTTGCCGCCGCCGCTTCCGTGCCTTTCTCGTCCACGTCGATGCAAACCTTGTGCAGGACGTCGGTGACGGGGAGGGGGGCGGCGCCGGCGAGCATGGGGGCGAGGTCGGCGCCGCGCGCGAACGGCGCGCGCACGCCCGCGGCGGCGAGCGCGCTCTTCAGGTCGGCGCCCGCTTCGACGCTGAAGCGGGGCAGAGTGACAGCCACGCCCGATGGGGGGATTTCCCACCCGTTGCACGCGTCGAGCGCGAGCAGGGCGGGGAGGAGCGTGGTCGGCGCCGCGCGCGCGTCGGCCGGCAACGCCACCACCGCCTCAAACTCGCCCCCCGCGTACGGCAGCCGCACCGCGGTCAGGGCGGGCGTGCACGCGCAGTGCACGCGCTTGAAGACGCGGCGCATGGCGTGCGCGGAGACGGGCGGCCGCCCGCGCCCGCGAGAAAATGCGAGCGGCCCCGACGCCCGAGCGTCAAACGCGGCCTCCCAGTCGGCTTTGAAGTAGAGCGCGTTGACGAGGACGACCGCCGCGCGGGCGGCGACGGCGTCGGGCAGGATGGACCGGACGCGGCCGCGCGTCGCGGCCGACACCCAAGCGTTCACCTCGGCCGCCCCGGTGAGCGCGCGCGCCACCGCGCCCAGCGACGAGACGGCGGCCAAGTATTCGTCCGAAAACTGGAGCCCGAGCGCTGCCCAGACGCCGTTGGCGGCGTCGACGGTCGCGCGCGGGGCGGACGACGACAGCGCGGCGCCCGCCAGCGCCGCCACGCCGTCCACGCCCCCGCCCAGCACCGCCTCGAGTTCCACCGCCGACTCGCCACTCGCGCCCGCGGCGAGCAGGGCGAGCGCGGACGCGACCGACGCGGGCGAGACAAAGGGGGGAGGGAGGTCGGGCGCCGTCAGGTGCGCGAGCAGCGTGGCGCCCAGCGCGTTGATGGCAGCGGCTACCACCGGGTCGGGCGCCATAGTGGCGGGCCTGAGAGAGGCCTACAGCGGGTGTGGGCAGAGATGCGCGCCGACCGACCCCGCCTTCACACCCAGCGCCCTCGCCGGCCCGTCCCCGCACCCCGCGCGGCTCGCGACTCGCCTCCCGCCATCGACGCCCGCCCCGGCAAGCGACGCCGGCGCGTCGCTTCGCGCGCCGATGCGCCGCGCGCCCGCGCTCTCGGCGGTCTTCCTCCTCGCCCTGGCCGCCACAGCGTCATGCATAGACCCTCCTCCCCAGGGCGGGCCGAGGGCTTTATTTGAGCGCACCTTCTTCAAACTCCCCCGCGCGCGGCTCGCCGCGTCGCTCCCGCCCGGCTGCTCCTCGCTGGCGGGGCCGGGCTGCTTGTATGGAGAAGGAGAGGGCGACGATGGCGACGACGCTGGCCTGGACGCGACCACCACCGCGGTCGCCGGCGCCGGCGCCGCGGCCTCGCGCTTCCAAGTCCTCCTCCTCCCCCCCTCGGACGCCGCCGCCGTCCTGGCCGGCGCCCACCCCGACCTCTCCCGCGCCCGCCTCGTGTACGAGGGCGACGCCCTGGCCGGCGGCGACCCCGCGTCGGTCGCCGCCGCGGTCGCCGGCGCGGTCGGCGCTGCGCAGGGCGGAGGAGCGCAAGGGGGGGGCGGAGGGGAGGCGCTGCGCGCGCATTTGACCACCGTGCTGGCCGGCGCGCAGCAGCAGGCGGCGGCGGCGGGAGGAGGAGGAATACGAGGGGGGACCGGGTCGACCCCTCTCCCCGCGCTCGACGTCGTGGAAGGCACCCTCGCCGACGCGACAGCCGCCCGCGCGCGGGCCATGGAGCCGCCGATCCCTGCCCCCGCCCTGGCGGGCGAGGCGGACGCGGGCCTCGCTGCGCTAGACGACGCCGACCCCGCGTCGGGGCACGCGCCCGAGGACGACGATCTCCACGACTCCCCGCCCCGCAACGGCACTATGGGGGGTCATGGGGAGGACGGGTATGCCGATGACGACGATTACTACTACGACGACGAGTATGATGAATACGAGGACGACCCGTTGGCCGAATTGGGCCTCTGACGCCTCTAATCGCCCCCCCGCGCGTGTCTCTGATTGTTTTGGGGGTGCTTGCGGGACAGAGAGAGAGAGAAGGGACGCATTTGTGTAGCACGGTCGCTTCGCGCTTCGAAGCGACCGCGCCTCTTTCCTTCGCTCTTCCCCTGTCCACACACAATCAATACGCCTCGCCCATCACAGGGTCGGCAGCCGCCCGCCGCTGCCGCCGCCGCGCGCCGTGGCGGGCGGGTCGGCCCACGACGGCACGGCAGCAAAATAAGACCCCAGCGCCCCCACAAACCGCGCGGCATACGCGGCCGGCGCCTGCACCGTGCCGGCGCCCGGCGCGGGCGCGCCGGGGTCGGCCGGCGCCGCGCGCGGCGGCGGCGGCGGCGCGGCGACCGCCGCGGCGGCGGCCTTGGCCCACCGCTCGACCCGCTTGTCCCACGTGTAGCGGCGCAGGAAGTCGACGACGCCGACGACGAGGCGGGTGGTGGGTGGCGGGTCGCGGGAGCCGCGGGGGTCGCGCGCGCCGCCCCCGCCCCCTCTCGCCTCCCCTCCTCCGATCACCAGACCCGCCAGCAAGGAGTAGTCCATGACGCCCGCCGCCGCGAGCATCGCGGCGTCGGCGGCCAGGCCAGAGGTGAGGGACACGTGGTCGGCGGCGGCGAGCGGCGGCGCGGCGCCCGCCGCGACGCGCGCGGCGAGGTCCCCGTCGGCCATCGTCGAGCCGCCCACGCCCCCTGTGTCGCCCCGGGCGTCCACGCCCTTCAAATCAAAGAGCGCGCGGGGTGGGGTGGGGCCGCGAAAGAGGTTCTCCATCACCACGAGGTCGACCGTCGACGCGCGCGCGGGCGGGAGGCCGGGGCCCGGGCCGCCGCCCGCCGCCGGCGGCGGCAGCAGCGACACCGTGTACACGCCCAGGATGCGGGACAGGAAGCACGGAGGGGCGGCGGCGGGGCCGCCCCCGCCCGCCTCGCCGGCGCGGCGGAAGAGCGCCGGCGCGAGGTCGACAAACGCTGCGCGCTCGCCCCGCCGCACCGCCTTGACGACCAGGCACCCGTCGGCCGACCGTGCAAACGCGGCGCCCGATTTGCCGCCGGCGGGGGCCCAGGGGAGGGTGGCCGAGAGCGAGGCGGCGTACGACGCGTCGCCGCCCGGGATGAGCGCCGCGCGCAGCGCGGCAAACTGGGGCGCACACCACGCCCGCACCCGCAGCTCGGCCCGCCCCGCGTCGGGTCCCGGCGCATCGTCGGTGAGGGCGGCCTCGAAATGGGGGTCGGGGTCGGGCGGCGGGGTGGGCGCCGGCGTGCTGAGGCGCGGGTCGCGCGCGGCGGCCGCGTCGCCCGCGGCGGCCGCCGCCGCGGCCGCCGCGGCCGACGCCAGGATGCGGGCGTGCCCCACGACGAACGCGACGTGCGCGTCGCCCGCGATGAAGTAGGCGACGATGGACGCGGCGTCGTCGTCGCGCACAAAGGACGGGGGGGCGCGCGCGCCGCGCGGCGGCGGGAGCAGGCCGCGCCCACCCACGCGCACCGCGCGCCCGCCCGGCAGCGCAAAGACGCCGGCGGCCGACTCGTCGGGCGCGAGGGTCGGCGGCGCGTCGCGGAGGCGGGCGAGGGCGGCGGCCGAGGGAGTCGCGGCGAGCGCGGCGCGCACGGCGCCCGGTTCCACTTGCAGAGGCGCTTCCACCAGCGTCAGCCCGCCGGCATCCCGTCTGGTCAGCGCCGACAGCGCGGGCGCAAACGCGGCCGCCAGGCGCGCGCGCAGGCCGGCGTCGGCGCGCGGCGAGCCGGTCGCCTCGACAGACCCCCGTCGGCTGCCTGGCACGCCCCGCGCCTCGGGCCGGCCGCGCTCGCCGTCATCGCCTTCCGCGTCCGAGCGCGGCGTGGGCGGCGACGATGCTCCCCCCTCGGTCGCCGACGCCGCGTCGGCGTCGGCCGCCACCGGCCGCAGCCAGCGCCGCACCGCGCCCGCGGCCGACAGCGGGCCCGCCGCCGCGGCACGCACCCAGGTGGGGACGGACAAAGATGGCGGCGGGCCGCCGTCGTCGGGCGCGGGCGTGTTGGGGGTCGCCGCGCCTCCTCCTCCTCCCCCGCTGCACTCTGCTTGCAGCCTCCCAAGCAGCTCCTCGTCCGCCAGGCGCGCCGCCCAGGCGGCCCCCACTTTGGCCAGGGTGCGGCGCGCGGTCGCGAGCGCGCCGACGGCGGCGACTGTGGCGGCCGCAGCGCCGTCGGCGTCGCCGCCCGCGGTCGCGCACGCGGCGTCGACCGCCGAGCAAGCAGTATGCACCGCGTCCTCCAGAGGTGTCCGGTCGGCCGCCAGGGCGGCGCGCAGCGTCGGCAAGGCGGCCGGCGCGCGCGCCGCGCCCGCGTCGCCCGCCGCCGCTGCGAGCGACGCTAGCGCCGCCTCCACATCCGCCACCAACCGCCCCACCTCGCCGCGCAGCCAAGCGGCGCGTTCGACGGGGTCGGGAGTGATGGGGCCGGCCGGCGGGGCGAGGGAAGGGACGTCGAGGGGGCGGTGCGCAAACCGCGCGACGGCGCGGCCGGCGCCCACGCACAAATCCCATCCCCGCAACGCGCCTCCCACCCCGGCCGACCCGGGCTTGACGGGAACGGCGAGGGCGTCGGCGCCAAAGAGGAGTTCGAGCAGGGCGGCGCCCGACGCCGTGGCGGCCGCGGGCGAGAGCGGCACCCTCCTGCCCCCGCCGCCGCCGCACGCGGCGCCCGGGGGGACACGCCAGAGCCACCAGGCGCCATCGGGCAGGGCGTCGCCGGGCGCGAGGCGGCCGGCGGTCAGGGTGACGCGCGCGGCGCCGACCGAAAACGCGCGCGCGTGCTCCGCGGGGTGCGCCGTGCACCCCGCCGCGCCGCACGCGGCCGCCACGGTGCGCGCCCACAGGCCGGCGAGGAGGGAGGCGAGGCAGGCGTCGTCGCGGGCGTAGGGAGGGGCGTCGGGAGGGGCGCGGCAAAAAAAATCGTACCGCACGACCGCCGCCGGCGCGCACGGCGCCGCCAGGTCGGTCGTGGGCGCTGCGGTGGCGGCGGAGGTCCACAGGCGCAGACGGGGGGCTGGGGTGGATGGGGGCTCGCCGGAGTCGTAGCAAGCGGCGTGCGGCGTGCCGGCCGCGATAGGGCGTCCGTCTCTCTCCTTGGCTGCGGCGGCCGCGGACGCCGCGGCCGCTTTCGCAACCGCACCCGCGTACGCGGTGACGGCCGCGGGCGGCAGCGGCGTCTCGGGCGCGGCGGGGAGCCACCCCGCGGCCGCGCCCGCCGCCGCGAGCGAGTCTGCCAGCAGCGCCCCCTCGGCCCGCGCCCGCCACGCGACCGCGAGCGCGACGCGGGCGGCGGCCGCCACGCGCTTAAGCTCGGGGCGGCCGCCGCGGCCGGAGAGGACGAGGGTGGCGGACAGCGCGCGGCCGGCGCGCGGCGCGAGCGACACCAGCGCGCGCCCGTCGCCGTCGTCCGGGCCGCACTCGACGCTGCCGGCGTCAAACACGTGCTCGGGGCGCAGGGAGGCGGCGTCGGGGGCGACGGGGGCGCCCGCGGCGCGTGCGGCGCGGCGCGCGGCGGCCGGGGACGTGCGCGCGACGACCGCGACGCCCGCGCCGCCCAGGGCGGCGACGGCGTCCGGTGCGGCGTCGCCAGCAATGATGAGCAACTGCGCCCCGGCGTGCGAGGCGGCGACGCGGGCGAGGGCGACGCCCGCGTCGCCGCCGCGCAGGTCGGAGCCGACGACCGCGACCCGCGTCGCGCCGCCCCCCGGGCGGCTCTCTGACGCCACCACGCCGCGCAGCGCCACGCCGGGCACGCAGCGCGAGTCGCCGGGGGAGCCGGGGGCGACCCGGGTTTTCACACGGAGCCCGTCGAGCGGCGCGGCCGCCGCGCCCGCGTCGGCCAGCAGGGCCGCCGGGTCGACCGCGGCCACCGCGTCGGTGGCCAGGCGGGCCAGGATGGGGGCCCACATGCGGGCGGCGGGCGTCTGGGGTGGAGGGCGGGCGGGGGGCGTCGCGGTCCCGCGGCCGACCTCCTTTCTGGCCTCGGGCCCCACTCCCCTCATTCCCACTCCCCACACACCTGGTCTGCCTCCAGCAGTTGCAGCACGATCGCCCGCAGGTGCGCGTCCGCGACCGACGCGAGCCCCGGACCGAGCGCCGCGGCGACCGCGTGCGGCGCCGCGGACGCCGCGCCCGCCCGGCACGGCGTGTCGGTCGCGGCCGGCGCCGGGGCGCCCGTGCTGGATCGGGCGAGCGTCGGGGCGGGCGGCTGCAGGGAGGGAGAGAGGCGGGGTCGGCGGGAGGCGCGCCATGCGGCCGCCCGCCCCCTCGTTCAGACGCTCCCTGGCCCCCGACACGCGCCCACACACCTGATCAACGGTCACGGGCGGCGCCCAGCCGGCGACGGCGGCGAGCGGCGGCGGCGCCGTCCACCGCGGCGCGGGCGCCGGCATCGCGCCGGGCGAGGCCTCGTCCCGAGACGGCATCGCGTCAGTGGGGGAGCGCGGGCGTCATGGCGGGCGGGAGCCGCCCGCGCCGCCGCGGGGGAGTGGGTGAGAGACAAGAGAGACCGCGCGCCCACACGGTCGCTCACGTCACACACTCTCGCCGCCCTCAAAACTGGGACTGGAGCGTGGCGTAGAGAGCGCCAACCGCCAACAGGATGGCGACCGCGCCCGCGGCCAGCTTGCCGCCGTCGCCCGGGTCGACGCCCTCGCCCGACGCGGCCCGGTTGCCGCGCGTCGCGCCGGACGGGCCCGACACGCGCGCCCGCATGGCCGCGGGCGAGTTGACGCCCTTGCCGCCGGCGCCGGCGTACGGGCCGAACCGTTTCTTGGGCGCCTTGCACACGGGGCACGCCGCGGCCCACGCCGCGAACGTGGTCGGCTCGGTCGTCGGGTCGAAGACCCAGCTGGGGGGGCGCGGGGGGGAGGGGGGGCGGTGTGTGGGGAGGGGGAGGGGAGGGGGTGCGTGGCGCGGCGGTCGGCCAGCGCGCCGCGCCGCGGCCCCCCACCAAACAATGTCCTCACCCGCAATCTTTGCAGATGTAGGCGCCGCTGGCGGCCCGCGCGACCAGCGACGTGCGAGCCGGGCGCGAGCGCCGGGATGTGGGGCGGGCGGCCGCCCGCGCGGCCGCCGTGCGCGGCGCGCCCGCCGGCGCGCGCGCGACACGCGGCGTGGCGGCTGTCAGGCGGGCGGGAAGGGCGAGCATGGAGCGCGCGCAGGGGAGGCGGCGGCGGGAGAGTGGGGACTGACACGCCGCGGCGACCGGCGACCGGTCAGTGCTTCCCAGCCTTGCAACCACCCTCCTCCTCTACCCCTCCCCCTTTCGCCTGGCCCTGGCCTCCACGACGTCCTCAAACAGTTTGCCCCTGTTGGCCGCCCGCCACGCGGCGTCGCCGCCGAGCGCGGCGGCCGCGCCGCCGCCGAGCACGGCCACCGCGAGCGCGCCGTGGAAGACGGCGTCCGCGCGCGTGGACCGCGACCGCACCGCGCGAAAGAGGCCGAAGAGGAGGGAGAATGATGGCCGGCGGGGGCGGGGTGGCGGCGGGCGGAACCCGGCGCCGTGCTGGTAGTTGTAAGGAGAGGCGCCCTGCGATCGTGCGCCGCCCGCCTGCCTCGCGCCTTGCGGCTTCGTCGCCGCCTCGTACGCCGCCACCAGCTCGGCAAAGGCCGCGGCCGACCCGCCCGCGTCTGGGTGGGCTTTCAGCGACGCGGCGCGAAAGGCGCGCTTTATGTCGGCGTCCGAAGCATCGCGGCGCACGCCGAGCACGGCCCACGGGTCGCGCATGTGCGGGCACGCCCGCGGGCCGCTGGGGCGGGAGTGGCGCGTCGTGGCGCGCCGGTTTGGCACACACTCCCGCCCCCGCTCCTGGCGCCGCGCCGGCGCCCGGACGCGCTGCGCGAGCGCACCTAACAACCGCGGCACGCCGCCGCCGACTAGCTCGCGCCCGCGCTGGACTGGGCGCGCCGCACTGCAATGCCCGCTCCCGTCGCGGCCTGCGTCAGCAGCGGCGACGACGCCAGCCCAGAACCGCGCCCAGGCACCATGAACAAAAACGTTAAGGTGGGGAGGGGAATGGGGGGGCGGACGGCGGCTGCGGCCGCGGCGGTTGACTTGGCCTGCGGCCCCCATCCCCGCGCATTCCTCGCCCGCCACTCACCCACGCTCCCCACACTCCTCCCAGCTCGCCCTGTGGTTCAACCTGCTGGAGACGGGGTCGGCCTCGGTGCGGTCGGGCGACGCACTCAGCGCGTACATTTATCTGGTCACCAAATCAAACGCCGCCGTCGGCTACGTGCAAGGCTTCAACGGCATTGTGCAGGTAGGCGGGAGGTGGGGGTCGCGGTGGGGCGCGGGCATCGGTTGGTGGGGCGCCCTACCGCCCTCGCCCAATTCCCTCGCTCTGACTCCTACTCCCACCTCCATCACAGATGCTGTGCGCCCTGCCCGCCGGCTGGGCGGCCGACCACGGCCGGCGCGACTCGACCCTGCGCGTCGCCGCCGCCGTCGGCGCCGCCGCCGCCCTGGGCCTCGCCTTTGCCCTGCTCACCGGGCGCGGCGTGTGGGCCGTCGGCGCCGCCGTCGCCGCCCTGGGCGCGTGGAAGGGGCTGGTCACGCCGCCGGCGGAAGCCATTTTCGCCGACTCTGTCGAAACGGGGCGCTCGTCCCCGTACACGCACAAATTCGCGCTCTCCGCCCTCGCCGGCGCGGCCGGCCCCGCGCTGTCGGTCGCCCTGTTTGCCGCGCTGGGTGACGTGTGGCGGGCGGGCGACTGCAAGGCGGTCATTTTGTTGGGGGTGGCGGCCATGGCCGCGCCGCTCGCGGTCGCGTGCCTGTTCGACGATGACGCGACGCTGGGCCGGCACAGCGAAGCGTTGACGTGAGTGCGGGAATGGGGATGGGCGGGCGTGGCCCTCGCGTCTGCTCCCCTCCTGCCGACCCTCCCCACGCCCCCGTCCATTCCCCAGCCCTTCCGTCTCGGCCGCCAGCCTGAGAGGCGCCTCGTCCGACGCCGAAAGCGGCTTCCTGGGCGACCCCCCCCCACCCCTCGGCTGCTGCGCCGCGCTCGCCGCGCGCTGCCCGCCCGGCGCCGCCGTCGCCGCCCTCATCTTCGCGTCCGACCTCGCAGGCGCCCTGGCGTCCGGCATGACGCTCAAATTCTTTTCCCTGTTTTTCCTGCAGGCGTGCGGCATGGGGCCGGTGGCGGTGTCGGCGGTCGGCGCGGCCGCGCCGCTCGCGGTGGCGGCCGCGTCGCTGGCCGCCGGCCGCGCGGCGTCCGTCGTCGGCCGCCTCCCCCTCGCGCTCTACACGCGCGCTCTCGATGTCGTGCTGCTGGTGGGCATGGCCTTTTTGCCGACTGCCGGCCCGCACGCGCGCGCCGCGCTTGTCGGCGCGCACCTCGTCCGCATGGCCGCCGCCAACTCGACCCGCCCCCTGGTGCGCGCCATCCTCATGGAGCACGTCCCCAAGAGACACCGGGCCAAGGTCAACGCGCTCGACTCGGTGCGCACGTTCTCCTGGTCGGGGTCGGCCGCGCTCGGCGGCCTGCTCATCGAGCGCTACGGCTTTGGCGACACCTTTCTCATCACGGCCGCGGTCAAACTGGCGGCCATGGTGCCGCTGCTGCCGCTGCTGACGATGGTGGAGGATGGAGGGCGCGCGGGCGGCGGCGGCGGCCGCGCCGGCCGCGACGCGCTGCCCGCTGGCCGCCCGCGTTCCGCCGCGCGCCCCGGCGCGCGCGGCGCGCGCGCGCCGCTGCTGCCGGCGTCGGATTCAGCGACGTCGTCCCCGCTGGCCGCGCGCACGGGGCGCCCCGACTCGGCGCGGCGCGCCGCGGCGGCCGCGGGCGAGCGCTCGCCCGCGGGCTCCAAACGCGTGCACCGAAACGACTCCACGTGGTCGCTGCGCCTTTGATGGTGTGGTGGGTGGTGGGCCTGGTGGCGGCAGCATTTCCCAGTGTCCCGCGGCAGCAGCACTCTTTGCACTCTTTTGCCCCCTCTTGTCGGCTCCTCCTCCGTCTGCCCATGCGCCGCATGCAACCAGCATTTGTGCGCCTGTTTGATGATGTGATTTTGCTCTCCCTCCCTCCCTCTCGGGCGCGCGGGGTTGCACACGCGCGGGGCGCGACGCGCCGCCACGCCGCCCGCCCTCGCTCCACCTCCTCCCCACCCTCCTCCCCAGCCTTGATATTGAATTGTGTTGTTTTGTGATCGAGTAGTGCGTGCGATGAAAGGGCGGGCCACAGCGGGCGCCTCCTCCTCCTCCTTTTCCTCTTTCAGTACTCTTCGTCGCCGACCGCGTCGTCGGGCGCCGACTCGGCGCCCACCTCTTCGTAATCCTTCTCCAGCGCGGCCAGGTCTTCGCGCGCCTCGGAAAACTCGCCCTCCTCCATGCCCTCGCCCACAAACCAGTGCACAAACGCGCGCTTGGCGTACATGAGGTCAAACTTGTGGTCCAGGCGGGAGAACACCTCGGCGATGGCGGTCGAGTTGGAGATCATGCACACCGCGCGCTGCACCTTGGCCAGGTCGCCGCCCGGCACCACGGTCGGCGGCTGGTAGTTGATGCCGCACTTGAAGCCGGTCGGGCACCAGTCGACAAACTGGATGGTGCGCTTGGTCTTGATCGTGGCGACCGACGCGTTGACGTCCTTGGGCACGACATCGCCGCGGTACATGAGGCAGCACGCCATGTACTTGCCGTGGCGCGGGTCGCACTTGGCCATCATGGCGGCGGGCTCGAAAGCCGAGTTTGTGATCTCGGCGACCGAGAGTTGCTCGTGGTAGGCCTTTTCGGCGGAGATGATGGGCGCGTACGACGAGAGCATAAAGTGGATGCGCGGGTAGGGCACAAGGTTGGTTTGAAACTCGGTGATGTCCACGTTGAGCGCGCCGTCGAAGCGGAGGGACGCGGTGAGAGAGGAGATGACTTGGGCGATGAGGCGGTTGAGGTTGGTGTAGGTCGGGCGCTCGATGTCGAGCGAGCGGCGGCAAATGTCGTAGACCGCCTCGTTGTCGAGCATGACCGCCACGTCCGTGTGCTCGAGCAGGGAGTGGGTGGACAGGACCGAGTTGTAGGGCTCGACGACGGCGGTGGAGACTTGGGGCGAGGGGTAGACGGTGAAGCCGAGTTTCGACTTTTTGCCATAGTCGACCGAGAGGCGCTCCAGGAGGAGGGAGCCCAGGCCTGAGCCGGTGCCGCCGCCGACGGCGTTGAAGACGAGAAAGCCTTGGAGGCCGGTGCAGTTGTCGGCCAGGCGGCGGATGCGGTCGAGCGCGAGGTCGACAATCTCTTTGCCGATCGTGTAGTGCCCGCGCGCAAAGTTGTTGGCCGCGTCCTCCTTGCCCGAGATGAGCTGCTCCGGGTGGAACAGTTGGCGGTAGGTGCCGGTGCGCACCTCGTCGATGACGGTCGGCTCCAGGTCGAGGAAGACGCAGCGCGGCACGTGCTTGCCGGCGCCCGTCTCGGAGAAGAACGTGTTGAACGCGTCGTCCGTGGCGGACGTGCCCTCGGCAAGCTGGCCGTCGGGCTGGATGCTGGGAGATAGGAGGAGGGGTGGCGTGGGCGGGAGGACGGGGCACGAAGCTCGCGCGCGCGCGCCCCCTCTCCTCTTTCTCTCACCCGTGCTCCAGGCAGTACAGCTCCCAGCAGGCGTTGCCGACTTGGACGCCTAAGCGCGTGGGGGAGGAGAACGGGATTGGCGGGGGGCGCAGGGCGGCGGGCGGGGCGGTGGCGGGTGGCGCCGCATGCGCGCGCGCGCGCGCGCGGGCGGGCACGGCCTCGGGTGGGTCACCGCTGCCCGCGGGCGCTGCGCCCGAGTAACAGCTCGCGTGCGGGACGCGGACGAGGGTCGGCCGGCGCCGCGGCGCCGCGCACGGCCCGCGCGCGCATTGGCGCGCGGCCCGCGCGCCCGCCCGCCGCGCCGCCGCGCCCGCGCCGCCCGCGCCGCGCAAGGTGGTCGCACGCGTGTCGCGCCGCCCTTGACAGAGCGCGCGCGCCCCTCCCTCCCCCCTCCTCCCCCCTCTTACCGGCTTGGCCGATGTGGATGGACAGGACTTCGCGCATGGTGGCGGGTGTGTGGGGAGGGCGGTGGGAGAGTGTAGGGGCGGGGAGAGCTCGCGAGGTCGACGAGGGGACCGGGCGAGACTGAAGAAGAGGCGGCGGCGCATCGCTCGCCGCACTTCGCGTCGGTGGCGGGCCGCCGAGCGAGCCTCGGCCGCCCCCAGGCTGCCCCGGCATGGTCTCCACCGCGCCGTGCGATGGCAGCCCTGTCCTGGAGTACATATCCACGGGCGCCAACCCGACGGCCGGCGCCGTCGCGTGGGGGCCGGCCGCCGTGCTGGCGCACACGGCCGGCCCCACGGTGGCGCTGTATGATACAGAGGTGTGTGAGGAGGAGCGTGGTGGCACGAGGGCGCGACAAGGCCGCCTCGCGGCCCGACGCTCGCTCCCTTTCTGTCTGACTCTGCCCAGGCCCGCCGCGTCACCGCCACGCTGGCCACCGACGCCCGGGCCCGCGCCAACTGCGTCGCGTGGTCGACCGACCGGGCGCGCGTGGCGGCGGGCTCGGCCGACGGCGTGGTGCGGGTGTGGCGCGCGGCGACGCTCGCGCCTGTCGCTTCCCTGCCCTGCCCTGGCCCCGTCGTCGCCCTCGCCTGGCTCGGCGACACCCTGGTCGCGCTCGCAGGGGCGGCTGTGTGCGTGTGGACGGCCGTGGGGGGCGGCGGCGGCGACTTTGAGCCGGCGCCCGGCCTCGCGCTCGGCGCGGTGCCCGCCCTCGGCGCCGCGCTCGCCGGCGGGCCCGACGGCGACACGACTATTCTCGCCCTGGGCCACACCGACGGCAGCGTCTCCGTGTGGGAGCGGCGCGGCGGCCCGGCCTCGGCTTTCGCGGTCGCCGCGCGCGCCGGCGGCCACCGCGACTGGGTGCGCGCCGTCGCCCTGCGCGCCAGCACAGCGGGCCTGCTCCTCGCATCTGCATCCAACGACTGCACAGCCCGCGTATGGCGCCTGGAGTCGGCGGCGGCCGCGCAGCCTCCTCCCCCCGGCAGCGACGCCGCGCTCGACGCGGCGGTCGCGGCGCTCGCCGCGCCGGCGGCCACGGGCGCGTCCCTCAATCTGGTGGCCGTGCTGGGCGGGCACTCGGACTGGGTGGCGTCGGTGGAATGGGTGGCTGAAGAAGACGAGGGCAACGGCGCGGACGCGGCCGACACACGTTCTTCCTCCCCCCCTCGCCTGCTCACCGTCTCCGCCGACGCGTCCGCCCGCCTCTGGTCCCCGTCCTCCGACGACCCCGACGTCTGGCTCGACACGGACGCGGTGGGCGACGCAGGGGCGGGCGCGGCTGCCGGCTTCTCCGCCGGCTGCGCGCGCGCCGGCGGCGGCTCCATCGCGGCGGTCGGCCACCGAGGAGCGCTGCACGTGTGGCACCGGGACGCGTCCAGCGGCGCCTGGAAGGCGGCGCCCGCGGCGGGCGGGCACGCCGGTGCGGTCGTCGACGTGGGCTGGACGGGCGCCGACGGCGCCGTCCTGCTCACCGCGTCGACCGACATGACCACCCGCCTACACGCCCGCCTGCACGCGTCGCTCGGCGGTGGCGGGTGGGCGGAAGTGGGGCGCCCGCAGGCGCACGGCCACGCGCTGTCCGCGGTCGCGCCGCTGCCGCCGCCGGCGCTCGCGTACGCGTCCGCGTCCGAGGAGAAAGTGGTGCGCGTTTACGCGGCGCCGGCCGCGGTCGCGGAATCGCTGGCGCTGGGCGCGGGCGCGAGCGCCGAGGCGGCCAGGGCGGCGGGCGCGGCCGCGCCGGGGGCTGCGTATGGCGCGGCCGTGCCCGCGCTGGGCCTGTCCAACAAGGCGCTGCACGCGCCCACCACGGAGGACGGCGGCGACGGCGCCACCCATGACCCTTCCCCCGACGGTCTCCCCCCGGCCGCCCCCGCCGCGCTCGCCGGCCGCGCGACGCACGCCCACCTGGCGGCCGCCACTCTGTGGCCCGAGGTCGCCAAATTGTACGGGCACGGGTCGGAAGTGGTGGCAGCCGCGGCGAGCCCGAGCGGGCGTCTTGTCGCAACCGCGGCGGCGGCGCGCGCGGCAGCGCACGCCGCGGTGCGCCTCTGGAGGCCGCCCGCGTGGGCTGAAGCGTCGGAGCCGATCGTTTGTCACTCGTTGACTGTGACCGCGCTCGCTTTCGACGGAAGTGGGGGGCGCCTCGTCACCGCGTCGCGCGACCGCTCGTGGGCGCTCCACCGCGTGTCGGACCCCGACCCCGCCGCGCCCGCCACCGTCGCCACGCTGCACCACCACGCCGCCGCGCACGCGCGCGCTCTCACGGCGGTCGCTTGGGCGCCGGGCGGAGCGTGTTTCGCGACTGCAGGCCGCGACGGCTGCGTGCGCCTGTGGGGCGTGGGCGCCGGCGACGCCGTGTCGCCGCCCATCGACCTGCCCACCTTTGGCGAGGCCGTCACCGCGCTCGCGTACGCGCCGGGCGCCGGCGGCGGCCCGCCGACGCTGGCGGTCGGCACGGCGCGCGGCGGCGTGCAGTTGTGGGCCACCGCCCTCGACCCCGCCCTCCCGCCCTCCCTGCTCTGGGCCGCGGCTCCCGGTGCCGCCCACGCGGGCGCGGTGCGGCGCCTGGCGTGGGCGCCCGCGCCCTGGCCCGACGGCGCCGCGCGGCTCGCGAGCGCGGGCGACGACGGCGCGGCGCGCGTGTTTGCGGTGAGGGTGTGAAACAAAGCCCGACGCCACCGCGGCGACTACACTCAAACAATGGTGGTGGGAGGAAGAGGAGGGAGAGCCAGCACCCGCGCCCCTTCTCCCCTTCTCTCTCTCTACCCGCGCCGCACCGGGTCGCACACGACCGGCGAGTCCGGCGCGCCCTCGCGCGGCATGCTGCGCAGCCGGATCTGTTCCGCGCGCTTCCACTCGGGCGCGAACGAGGGGATGTCCTCGGCGTTGCGGCCGCCCGAAATTTTGCGCACGCCAAAGAGGCAGACGCCCGCGCCCCCGAAAAAGGCGGCTGGAGACGGAAGGGGAAGGGTTGGTGGTCAGCACGCGTTGCCGTTGTGGCCAGCCCGGCCGGCAGGGGTTTGCGCCCCTCCGCGCGCGCTGCGCGCCCGCCCGGCTCGCGCCCGATGGCGCGCCCTTCTCTCTCGCCCGCGCTCTGCGCGCGCGTCCGTTGGCGGGCGCGCGCCGCGGCCGCCGGGCGGAGGCCGCCGCCAACCGCCGACGCAACACCCGCGCGCGCGCGCCCGCCGCCCCGCCTCACCCACGGTCGGCGCGACGCGGGCAAAGGGGGCGAGGTACATGGTGCCTCGGATGCGTGGGCAGTGGGGAGGGCGAGAGTGGCGCGAGAGAAGGCCGGCCGCGGCCGCGATTTCGCGCCCACACTCTCGCCCCGGCCGCGAGCGCGCGGCCGCCCCCCCCGCGGCGCGTCGCCCGCCGCCCGCCACCCGCGCAGAGGGACCGCGCCCGCCGCCGCGGCCCCCTCTCCGCACGATGGACGTGCACCACCGCCTGCGGCGCGACCCCAACTGGCACCCCAACGGGTGCAACCTCTGCGGCATTGTGAGGGAGTGGCGATGCGTGGTGGTGGTGGGCGCGGCGGTGCGGGCGCGGCCGCCGATGCGCCGCCCCTCCTCCCACCTCCAGGTCGGGCACCAGGCCGCCACCTGCCCCAAGGGCTCGGTCGACTGGCGGGAGCGGCTCGGGGACGACGCCTACATCGAGTACTTTACGGCGGCGCCGACCGTGTTTCATTCGGAGCTTGAAGCGTCGCGCCCCGTCGTCGACCTCCCCAAACTCGAGGCCGCCGCCCGCGAGTGGGCCGCCGGCCGCGTCGCCACCGGCGTCGCGGCCAAGGAGCCGATCCCGCCCGCGCGCCGGCCGCCGCGCGCCGCGCCGGGCGTCGCGGTCGCGCCGGATGGACTCCCGCCCGGGTGGGGTGCGGCCGTCGACGCCAAGGGGCGCACCTACTACTGGAACCGGCTCAACAAGGGCGAGGTCAAGTGGACGCGGCCTACGGCGCCCGCGCGGCCGGCCGCCTGAGGGAGGGGTGTGTGGGTCGGTTGTGGGGGGCCGCCGGTCGCGCGCGCGCTCTTGTCCGTCTGTTTTATTGGGGGTGGTGCAACGCTGCCGCGTGCGGCCGATCGCGCAGGGGCGTGGAGGAGGGAGGAGAGTGCGTGCGCGCGGCTGGCCGCGCGCCGCCGAGAGTCTCCACACTGCGGGCGGCCGCGGCCGCCCCCGGCCCCGCGCTCATCGATGGATGTCGCCGCTGTCACCATCGCGCTGACGCACTCCGCCCCTGCCGAGGCCATAGCCGCGGTCGCGCTCGCATGCCGCGATGGCCGCGCGGCGGCCACGGCGGCTCTGGACGCCCTCGCCGCGGACGCCACGCGAGGGCGAGGCACACACCCGTGTCCATGCGTCAACGAGGCGGGCGACGGCGAGCGCGCGCCGCGCGGGTGGGTGTATGAAGGGGCGACGGCGCCGCCGCCGACCGCGCGGCCGGGGCCGCCACCCGTCGGCTGCGCCTGCGCGCCGGGCGGGTGCGGCGAGGAATGCCCGTGCGGCCGGGACGCGGCGGGCACCAACGCTCTGGCGCCGGGGGGCGTACTCGCGCGCACCGCCCCCGGCCTCGTGTTTTGCGGCGCCGCCTGCGCCTGTGCGACCGCGGAGGCGCCGTGCAGTCGCTCCTGGCCTCTCCCACCGCCCACGTCCCTCGTCAAGGTCGCCGGCAAGGGCTGGACGCTGCGCGCCGCGGCGCCCGCGCGCGCCGGCGCGCCGCTCGCCTCGTTCGGCGGCGCGCTGCTGCCCCTGGAGGAAGCCAGGGCGGCCTGCACACAGGAAGACGCCGCCGGCCGCGCCTGCTTCATTTTGACGGCGCGGGAGTGGGTGCCCAGCGGCGCCCGCTGCGTCGCGCACGCGCGCGACGCGCGGTCCGCCGGCGGCCTCGCCCGCTTTGCCTCGCACGCGTGCGGCGCCGGCGCAACCGCGGTGCCGGTCGTCGTTCGGGCCGCGGGCGTGCCGTGGCCCGAGGTGGCGCTGGTGGCGGCGAGGGGGCTGGCGGCGGGGACAGAAATCAGTTATTCCTATGGCAAAGGCGGCGGCGGGCCGCCGTGCGCGTGCGGGGGAGTCGGGTGCGAGGGATCGCTACCGCGGGAGGGCGTGTGAGAGCTGGGGCGGGCGGGCGTGCAGTGAGCGCCACTGCGACGGCCGCCGGCTCGCCGCGCGCGCCGTCTCCCGCCACAACCACGGCCGGCTCCGCCGCCCGCGCGCCACCGCGCCCCCTTCCCTACCTCCCCGAGCGTCAGCCTTTTACGGCTGGCGCGTCGGCGGCCCACGGCCTTTGTGCCGGGGCCAGGGGAGTGGGGGGGCGTGGCAGTTGGCGCGATGGAGACGCCCAGCGACTCGCCGCCCGCGCTCGACGCGCTTAACATCGAAGAAAATGCCTCAAACGATTCTGGCGACGGGCCTGCCGGCGGAGGCGCGGGGGGCGAGTCGCCAGGGGGCGTTGGTCACGCACGGCCGAGTTCGGCCGCGGCGCCCGCGCCGCCCGAGCCCGCGCCGACACCAATCGCGGGCTCAGTCGACGAGTCTGATCCATCCGCGCCTCTGGCCGCCGCGGCCGCCGTCGCCGCGCGGTGGGCGCCCGAAAGCGCGGGCGGCGCGCCGCTGCCCGCCCCCGCCCCCTCCGGCGGGGGCGGGGGCCTGCGCGCCGCGTGCGCCTTTTTCCTAAAGACGGCTACATGCGCGTACGGGGACCGTTGCCGCTTCGAGCACCCGCACGACCGCGCGCCGGCAGTCCGCTTCAATACCCTGGGCCTCCCGCTCCGCCCCGGCGAGCCCCCCTGCGCCTACTACCGCAAACACCTGCGCTGCGGCTTTGGCGCGTCGTGCAAGTTCCACCACGACGAGCCCGCGGTCGCGTGGGGGCTGGGCGTGCCGGCGGGGGCGCCGCCCGGGGCGCCGCCCGTGCCGGTGCCGTACCTGCTGCCGTTTGGGCCGCCCCCGGCGATGGGGGCGGGAGGCCCTGGCGGCCCCGGCGCGCCCCCGCACGGCGCGCGGCCGGTGCTCGCGCCGCCGGGCGCGTACGGCCCGCCGCGCGGGCCGCCGCTGCAGTTTGCTGCGCCCTACCCCGGCCCTCCGGCCATGGTCGCGCCACCCCACCACGGGCCGTACCCTCCGGCCGCGATGCCGCTGGCGGCGGGCGCGCCTCCGTTTACGCCGGTGGGGGGCGCGCCGGCGCGGCCGCCCGCGCCCGTGCCGCCCGCGCGCGAGCCGCACGCCGCCCGCCTCGCGCGCATGCTGGGCGGCGGCGGCGGCGGCGGCGGCGGCGGTCTGGCGCCGCCGCCGCCGACCGGCGCGTGACTAGCGGGCTGCTCCGAGCCGCCGCGGCGCCCGCACTCCCCGCCCCCACGGCGCCGCTCACCCGCGGCCGCGCTCGCCCCGCGCCGCACCCGCGCGCCTCTCACCATGCGTGAGGCGCGCGGGGCGCGACCCCGGGCGCAGCCGCCGCGGCGGGCGGCCGCTCTGTGCGGCTACCCCTTAGACCGCTGGGGCCGGGCGAGGCGAGCGCCGCACCCCGCTGCCGTCGCCTGTGTGCGGCCAGCGGGCGGCCCGAGACGCGCTACTCGAACAACAGAGGGCGGGCGCAACACGCCGCGCCCGATCCGAACCCTCTCTCCCACTCCTCTCGTCCTAGAGGTTCGATTCCCCCTCCTGATCGCCTCCATTCGTGCCCGCCTACGTACCCCCACCCCCTTGAGCGAGAGCTTCCGCCGACGCCCCCCCCCGCACCCTATGCCGCTGCGGCTTTGCCGCCCCCCCCCCCCCCCGTACGAGAGCGTCGCCGCATCCCGCACGCGACTGCAAACCACCACACCCTTACACACACATACACACGAGAGGCGGCAGAGTCAGCGGCTCACGCGGCGGCGACCGCCAAGCACAGCGTGCGCAAGCGCGGCGCCGGCGCGCCCGAGCGCGCGCCCGTGCCGGCCCGCGTCGCGCGCCAGTCCCCGCGCGGCACCGGCGACCGCGCCCAGCGTGGCGCCGGCGGCGGTGGGGAGGGCGACTTCCGCGAGCGCGGCGGCCGCGAGGCAGCGCGCGACGGTGGCGAGCGGGCCCGCCAGAGCGGGCGCGACCCAGGAAGCCAGCACGGCTTCCGGCAGAAAGTCGGCTGCTCGGGCGCCGAGCCGGCGGGCCGAGACGGCGCCGGTCAGCCGCCCGCCCGCGCGCGCGCCGGCCGCCGCGCCGGCAGCAGCCGCCGTCGCGGCGCGGGCGGCCAACGCGCACCCGTAGAGCGCGAGCGCGGCGTCGGCCGGGTCTTTGACCGCGGCTGCGGCTGCAGAGCGCACGGCAGAGGCGGCCCCAGCGACGCGCGCCGCGACCGCCGCACGCGCCGACACCAGCGCCGCGTCGGCGCGCGGCGTCCCGCGCGGCGCGCGCCACGCGTGCCCGCACAGCTCGCACCGGCGCCGCGCGCGGCGCGGCTTGTGGGCGGCCTTGAGGGCGGCACGCCAGCGCGCGAGGCAGGAACAGTGGATCAGCGCGCAGGAACCCTTGCACGCGCACGCCGCGATCAAAGACCCGCCCAGGATGCCTGGGCGCGGGCCTTCGTAGCAAACGCGGCACACGCGGTCGGCCGGACCGGGGTCGGGCGAGGCGGCGGTCGACGCCGCGCCGGCGGCGTCCGCCATGGCGGGCGAGCGCGAGTTGGCGGCCGTCGAAGCCGCGCCGGCGGCGGCGTCCGCCATGGCGGGCGGGCGGGCGCGAGAGTGTCGCCGCCGGCACCGACGCCAGGGGCTAGCAACCGCGCCCACCACTCTCGGCCGCTGCCGCCATGGGCAAAGCGCGAGTCAAAGGTGTGGGCCGCGTCGAGGGCCAAAGTGGGAGCCAGGCGTGGTCTGGGGAGCCGGCCGCCGCGCCGCCGACACGCATGCCCCCCCTCTTTCCAGCCCGCCTGCGCCGCGCGCGCAACGCCATGGACGCGGACGCGCCCGCTGCAGCCACGTCGGCACCCGCCGACGGCGGCGCGATGGACACGACCGAGTTTGGCGCCCCCGCCCCTCCCTCCAAACCGGCGCCCTTGCGCGTCGCGCGCCCCGTGCTCAAGCGGGGCGCGCGCACCACCAAGCAGCGCCAACGCAAAGCGGCGGCCGCCAAAAAGGCGGCCGCCGTCGCGGGGCGGCGCGCGGGCAAGGCGGCGCGCCGCGCGGTCACCGGGGCGGCCAAGCGGGAAGCCAAATCGCTCTGGACGTCGGCCGCGGGCATGGCGGTCGCGGCCATGACCGAGTGATCAAGGGGAGAGAGGAGGGGGGGCGGTTCCATGCTGTTAGGCCGCGCGCGCACCCCGTCGGCCGTCCCTCTCTACATCCTTCCCTCTCGTCTCACGTCGGCAGTCCCCCCGCGTACGCGGCCGCGCAGCGCACTGAGTGCAGCAGGTCGTCCAGGCGCGCCCACGCGGCCCGCACGCGGGCGCCAGCCTTGGCGGCGGCCGCGCGCAGCGCGGGCGAGCCCGCGACCGTCTCCCCGTGCGCCGCGAGCGCCGCCGCCAGGAACGCCTGCGTCAACTCAAAGTCGGCACCGGACGCGGACCGGTCGCCGCAAAAGGCGAGCAGGTGGGCGACGTCGGCAAGCGCGTCGGCGTCGTCGGCGTCGAGGGGGGTCAGGGAAGCGAGCTCCCGGTCGACCGTCGAAGGCGGCGCTGCCCGCAGCCAGGCTGCGACCGCGTCCCAGCGGCAGGGGCCGGAAGGGGCGCCGGCGCCGGCGCGCAGCGCGGCGGCGAGCGGGCCGGGGGCGGCCGCCGCGCCGCGCGCGACGCGGGTCGTTGTCAGAGGGGGCGCGCCCTCGCTCCCGCCCTCGGCCGCCGCCACAAACATCGGCCTCCCTTCTAGCCCCGGCACGGTGGGCAGGAAAAAGGGGGCCGCGTCCGGCTTGGTCGGCGGCGCGGTCGGCGCGTTACGCTTTTTGAGCGCGTCCAGGTGCGGCAGCGACGCCCACTGCGCCCGCGGCAGGGACGACGTCGTGGCCAACCCCGGCGCCAGGGGCGCGGGCGCGCCGTCGGGCAGGCGGAGGGCGTGGGCGGGGGGCGGAGCAGGGGCGTCTGTCCGCGCGCGGCGGCTCGGCCGCGCCGCGGCCGCGGCCGCCTCGGCGCGCCGCCGCCTCCCGGCGGGCGCAAACCCGTCGTCGCTCGACTCGCCGCCCAAGTCGTCGCCGGCCGACCCGGCCGAGGAGGAAGAGCCGGAATCCGAGTCAAACGCGCCCTGTGCCCGCGCCGCCGCGTGCGCCGCCGGCAGCGGCGGCAGCACGGCCGCGTCCCCGCCGCCGGCCGCCGGCTGCAGCGCGCCCGCGCCCCCAAACACGGCCTGGTTGGACCAGAGGCACACACCGCGGCGGCCGGCGTGCGCGGTGGCGAGGAGGTCGCCGGTCGGCGACAGCGACAGGGACGCGACCGGCGCGCCCAGCAGCAGCCGCTGCAACGGCGCGCCCGCGGGCACGTCCAGGACGAGGATGGAGCCGTCCAGGGATGCGGCCAGGAGCCAGCGTCCGTCGGCCGAGAGCGCGAGGTCCGACACGCGGTCTGGGGGGGCGGCAAAGCGGCGCACGATGGCGGGCCTCGACGCGTCCACCGCGAGCAGGGCGCCGGTAGACAGGGCGACGCCGACGAGGGGCGTCGCGGCCGCGGCGGCGAGGCGGGCGGCGGGGGCGCCGAGCGCGACGCGGCCGCGGAGGGCACCCGTGCGAAAGGCCCAGACCGCGAGGAATCCGTCCTCGGACGCCGTGACGGCGCGCGTGTTGCCGGCGTCGGACGCAACGCCGACGACGGGGCCAGAGTGGGCCGGGGAGGAGGGTGGAGGGGGAGGGCGCGCGGTCGCCGCGCCGCCCTCCACCGCCTCTCCCCGCCTCACGTACGCGCACCGGTGCGCGCCGGACTGCATGTTGTACCGATCCACGCGGCCGTCGGCGTAGCCGACAATCGCGAAATTGCCGCAGCGTGAGAGGGCGACGGCGGTCGCCGACGCGGTCCGCGGCTCGCCGCCGCGCGGCCCGCGTGGCGGCACCAGCGCGACGCCCGCCGCCGCCTTGGTCGCCGCGCGCCACGTGCGGGCGACCGGGTCGCCCGCGTGCGCGGTCACGATGTTGCCCCAGTCGCGCTCGCGGGCCTGGAGGAGGGTGGGAGGGGAAGCGTGGGTTTAGGCGCGGCGCCCTCTCCCTCTTTCTGTCTCGCCGGGGCGCCGCCGTCGGCCCTGCCGGCGCAGGCCCGCTGCAGCGGCACCAGCGAAATCAATGTGGCACCCGTGTACGCCCCACCGGCGTGGCGGAGCGCCGCGCGGGGGAAAAGAGAGAGGGTGCGGGCGGCCGGCGCGCGCCTCCACCCCTCCTCTCCCTCTCCCTCCCCTCCCTCTCCCTCCCTTCTCACCGTCCCTGCATCCAGCGCCACCACGCGCGGCAGCTTGAGGTCGGCCTCCGCCACGCCAAGCTTGCGCGCGCGGGACGCGACGGCGCCCTGCGACAGTTCGGCCGACGCCGCGTCGCGCACCGCCGACCACAGCCTCAGCGCGCCGTCCCGGCCCGCGGTCAGCAGGCGGGTGCCGTCGGAGCCGTAGTGGCGCACGAGGCACGGGGGGGCGCCGTGGCCAGCGCGCGAGCGCAGCAAGCGCGCCGCGTCGCCGGGCGCCGCGCCGCGCAGCACGCTCCCGCCGTCGCCGTCGTCCAGGAGCCACTGCTTGACCGCATTGTCCGCGCCGGAAGACTGCAGGCGGGGCTCGCCCGCGAAAAAGTGGAGGCCGGCGACGGCGGCCGCGTGCGCACGCGGGAGCGCGCCGGCCAGGGCGCGGTCGGACAGCGACCAGACGCCGACGGAGCCCGCGGCGCCACCGGCGGCCAGAAGGGCCGGGCCGGCGCCCGTGGAAAAAGCGAGCGCGGTGACGGGGCCGCCGGGGGAGGAGGAGGTGGCGCCGGCGCGCGACGCGCCGGCGCCGGCCGCGTCCTCAAACACCGCCAACGCCTCGTCCGCCTTGGCGTCAAACAGGATCACCGCCCCCGCATCCGTGCCGGCGGCCAGGACGTCGAGCGCGGGCGAGGCGGCGAGGCAGCGCAGCGCGCCGCGGCCGACGGTGGCTGTGTAGGTGTGCAGGCACGCCCCCGCTTCCACGTTCCACAATTGGGCCGTGCCATCATCAAACCCGATGACCACTTTGTCGACGTAGGCGGGCGGGTGGGCGAGGCAGGTCGGGCGCGCGGGGCCGAGTGCGGCGGCGCGCGTCGGCGGTCCGTACTCGCCCACGGTCCACGTCAGCAGCTCCCCACCCGGCGCGCCCTTGGTCCGCGCCAGCGCGTGCACCCGGTCGCCCAGCAGGAGCAACGAGCGCAGGGAGCGGCGCCCGGGCGCGGTGTGCACGCCCGCGACGGCGAGGCGGGCGCAGGCGACGACCGTGGGGCCGACCGCGGCGAGGGTGAGGTCGCGGCGGACGACGAGGGACGTGATGGCGCGCGGGAGCTGGAGGAGAGGAGGGAGGGGAGCGGCGTCGGGCACCCGGCCGTCGGCGGCCGCATGCGGCGTGGGCGCGCCCCTGACGGCCTCTGCCACCGCCGCCCGCCCTCCAAGACGCCACTAAACACGATGCTTTCTCCGTCACCCACCAACGGCCCCACGGCGCGCGTGGCCAGCGTCGCGCAGTCAAGCACGTGCCACCCGCGGCCGACAGAGGCGACACAAAACGTCTCAGCCCCCAGGCGCTGCACCGCGGGGGGGACGCCGCCCGTGACGACGCCGATGGCGCGGTAGGGGACGAAGAGGGGCTCGGGCTCGGCCATGGTGGTCGAGCGTCAGCGCGCGGGGCGCGACTAGGCGCCGCGGGCGGCCGCGATGCGGCAGGCGCGGGCCGGTCGCGCGTGGGGCGGTGGGCGGGGCGCGGCGGCGGCCGCAGATAGTGGCGGCAGTGTTTAGAGCGCCGCCACATTTCTCTCGACGCTCCCGCCGCGGGGCGCGCGTCAGCCATGCGGACGCTCTGCGAGGAGAACTTGCGCCTGGGTCAGTCGGCCGGCGCATCCCCCGCGCGCCCGCGGCTCGCGCACGGCATCGGCGCGCGCTGATGCGCCCCTCTCCCCTCCACAGTCGACGCCACGGTCGCCAAATCGACGGACGCGTTGGTGCGGACGCGCGATTCAAATCGGGGGTGGTGGCGGGGCGTGAAAGAGGGCGCGGCCGACCCCCACCCCCCGCTCTCTTCCCTCAGCCCGCGCCCGCTTTCGCCGACCTCCCCCTCGCCGCCGCGGCCGACGCCGCCGCCCGGCTGGAAGCCTTTCTGCCCACCGTGCACGTGGATGACATGCCCGGCGAGGTAGGGGCGGCGGCGGCGCCCCTCCGCCCCCCGACTGGCCTCGCCGCGGTCGCCGCCGCGGTCGGCCTCCCCTGGCTCGCGCCCGCGCCGCCGCCCCCCCCGCCCGGCCCGCCCCCAATGGCGTGGCACCCCCGCCGCCGCGTGCTGGCGGCGGCGGGCGTGGGCGGCGAGGTGGCGGTCTTCGAGGTCGGCGCCCCGTCGCCGCGCGGCGCCCCCCTCTCGCCCGCGCCCGCGCCGGCCGCCGTGCTCACCCACGAGTTTGCGCCGCGCGTTACGGCGCTCGCCTGGCGCCCGCACGCGGCGGCGACGCTGGCGGCCGGGTGCCCCGCCGGCGTGTTGCTCTGGCGGCTCCCGTCGCGCCCGCCCGGCGCGCCCGCCGCGGCCCCCGCCCTGCCCGGCGCCGGCGCGACCGCGACCTGGCTGCCGGCGCCCGACGGCGCGCCCGTCGCCGCCCTGGCGTGGTCGCCGTGCGGGCGCCTGTTGGCGGCCGCGAGCGCGGCGTCGCCCGGCGTCGTCGTGTGGGATGTGGCGACCGCGACCCCCACCCGTTTAGCCCCCGGCGCCCCCCATCCACCTCCCTGCCACCTCGCCTGGTCGCCCGACGGCGGGAGGCTGCTGGCGGGAGGCGCCGACAGCTCCCTGGCCGTGTGGGAGACCGGGCGCTGGGAGGCCGCCACGTGGGCGCCGCCCGCCGGCGGCGCGACGCTGGCCGGCGTCGCGTGGGCGCCCGCGGGCGACGCCGCGCTGCTGGCGCTGGGGCCGGCGGCTGGAGGGGTGGCGCCCGACCGCGCGCCTGCGTGCCGCCTCGCGTCGCTCGCTTTTGTTGGCCGCCCGCCGTCGCTGGCCGCGCACGTCCTGCCCGTGCCGTTGCCTGGGGCGGCGGAGGGCGGGGCGCCTGCGGGGCTGGCGTGGTGCGGGCGCGCCGCGCGCGCCGCGCTCGCGGGGGGGGACGGCCGGGTGGCGCTGCTCATCGCGGATCCGGGGCCGGTGCTGTCGCTCAGGTTGATCGGGTCTGCCACGCTGCCCGCTGCGGGCTGCGCCGGTGGCGGCGACGCGGTCGCGCTGGCTTTCGCTCCGCCCGCCCCCGGCGACGCCCGGGGCGGCCTGCTCGCTGTGCGGCGGGGGCCGGCCGCGGTCAGCCTCGTGCCGGTCGGGCTGGCGGGGTGAATTGAGGAGGAGGCGTGCAGGGACGCGCGCCGGCTGCAAACCTCGAGGCACACCCCGCGACTCCCTCCCCCGTCCCTCCGCCCCCTCGCCCCGCCCTCGCGGGCATGGACGGCGCCGGCGCCCCGCCGGCCCCCCGTCCTGGCCGCGTCGCGCTCGTCTGGTTTCGGCGGGACCTGCGCGTCGCGGACAACGCGGCGCTGGCGGCCGCGGTGGCGGCCGCGGAGCACGTGGTGAGGGGTGGCGGTGGGCGGCGGGCGGGGGCGCAATGCGCGGCGGGCGGGCCGCGCCGGCGCGCGCCAGCCGAGCCTGGGCGTGGAGCCGGCGCGTCAGCGCCGCCGCCGTCGGGTCGGCGCCGGTGTCGACGGCGTCGGCGCCGGCGCCGGCGCCGGGCCGGCCGCGCGGGCGGCGGGACCTGGCCCGGGCGCTTGCCCGACGCTTCCCTCTTCTCGTCTCGTCCTCCCTCTTTGCAGGTCCCCGTCTTCATATACGCCCCCGAGGAGGAGGGCCAGTTCCAGCCCGGGCGCTGCTCCCGGTGGTGGCTGCGCGCGTCGCTCGCGTCGCTGTCGGCGGACCTCGCCGCGCTCGGGTCGCCGCTCGTCCTGCGCCGCGCGCCCGCGTCGGCCGCCGCGCTGGCGCAGCTGGCCGCGGAAACGGGTGCCACCTCCCTCCACTTCAACCACCTGTACGACCCCATCTCCCTAGTCCGCGACAACGACGCGAAAGCGACGCTCGCGGCGGCGGGCGTCTCGGTGCGCACGCACCGCGGCGATGCCCTGTACGAACCCTGGCACGTTTTGGACGCTCAAGGCGCCCCTTTCTCCGCGTTTGATCCTTTCTGGGAGCGCGTGCGGGAGATGGTGGCGGCCGACCCGCCCGCGGCGCCGTTGCGGCCGCCGCGCGCGCTCCCGCCGCCCCCGTCCCCCGCGCCGCCCTCGCTCGCCCTGACCGATCTCGCCCTCCTCTCGCCCGACGAGGAAGCCAGCAACCACCAGCTCGCCCGGCGGTGGGCGCCCGGCGAGGCCGGCGCGCACGCCGCGCTGCGCGTGTTTCTGGCCGCGTCCCTCCCCGCCTTTGACGCCGACCGCGCCAAGGCCGACCGCGCGTCCACCTCCCGCCTCTCCCCCCACCTGCACTGGGGCGAGGTGTCTGTGGTCACCGTGTACGGCGCGGTGACCGCGGTCGGCGCAGCGCTCGCGGCCGCCGGCGCCGACCCTGCGCCCGCGGCCTCGTTCCTGCGGCAGCTCGCCTTTCGCGAGTATGGCCGCCACATGTGCTTCCACTTTCCGTTCACGCACGAGCGGAGCCTCTTGGAGCACCTGCGCGCGGCCCCCTGGCGCCTCGACCAGCGCCTCTTCAAGGCGTGGCGCACCGGGCGCACCGGGTACCCCCTCGTCGACGCCGGCATGCGGGAGCTGTGGGCCACAGGGTGGCTCCACAACCGGGCGCGGGTGGTGTGCGCCTCGTTTTTGGTCAAGCACCTCACCCTCCCCTGGCAGTGGGGCCTCAAACACTTTTGGGACGCCCTCCTGGACGCGGACCTGGAGTGTTGCGCCCTGGGGTGGCAGTACGTGAGCGGCGGGCTGCCGGACGGGCACCCGTTTGGGTGTTTGGTCGACCCGGCCGCCGAGGCGGAGAAATACGACCCCACCGGCTCCTACGTCCGCGCCTGGCTCCCGGCCCTTGCCCGGTTGCCGGACGCCTGGATCCACGCGCCGTGGCGGGCGCCGGCGCGCGTGCTGGAGGACGCGGGCGTGGAGTTGGGGCCCGACGGCGATTATCCTTTCCCCGTGCTGTCTCCGGACGAGGCGGCGTCGGGGCTCGCGGCGGCCGCGAATGTCGTCTCGCGCTCCGCGTCCGGCGTCCGGGGCGGCGGCGCCGCGTCGGCCGGCCCGGCGAGCGGGACGGGCGTGAGCGCGCCGCCGCTGCAGCCGCCGCCGCGCGCGGCAGCCGCGGGATCGGTCGCTACCGCGTCCGCCGCACTAGCGGATGCCGCGTTGGGAGGGGGCGCCGTCGCGGGCGTGGGCGCGGAGGGCGTTTCTAGCAACGCCGGCCCGGTCGCGTCGTCGGGCGGCCCCGCCGCGGTCGACGGCGGCCGCACCGGGTCCAAAGGTGGTGGCGGGGGGAAGCGGGCGCGTCACAACGGTGCGTAGCGTGTAGCGCGAAGATGGGCAGGCGTCTAGGGTGGTTGGCGCGGCGCTCCCTGCAGACTGCGGCGCCGGCGGGCCGGCGGGCGCGCCAATGGGCGGCCGCGCGTTCGAGTCGGTCGCCTTTTGGGACGCGCGTTACGCCGTAGACGCGTCCGAATTCGAGTGGTATGCCGCGCCGGCCGCGGCGGCCGCACTAGCGGCGCTGGAGCGCGTGGCGCCGGCCGGCCGCGGCCGGCGGCCGTCGGTTCTCGACCTCGGCTGCGGCACGTCCCGCCTGCCCGCGGACGCGGCGGCGGCGGGTTACCTGGTTCTGGCTGTGGACGTCTCGTCCATCGCGGTGCACGCGGCGGCCGCGTCGTCGAGAGAAGAAAACGCTTCGCGCGGCAGTCGACCCGACTTTTTAGTCGCCGACGCCACCCGCCTCCCCCTGCGCCCCGCCCGCTTCGATGCCGTCCTGGACAAAGGCACCGCGGACGCGCTCGACTGCGGCGGGGACGAGGGCGCGGCCCGGCTGCTGGGGGAAGCGGCGCGCGCCTCGCGCGTGGGCGGCGCCGTGGTCATGGTTTCTTGCCGCGACGCGGTCCGGCGCACGGCCGACTTCAAGGCGGTGCCAACCCTGACGCTCGTGTCTGTCGCCGACGTGGGCGGGGAGCCGGGAAAACCGTGCCCCGACGCTGTGGTCCTTGTGGCGACCGTGGGGCCGCCCGCCGCCCTTTCCGAGGGACGAGAGTAACGCGAATGAGTGCGGGGCCTGGCAAAGCCCCGACACACGAGCCCCTCACTTTCCTTACCGCCATCCCTCTCTCTTTCCCTTTCACCGGTACTCGGCCTCGCCCGCCGCTGCGATCGCGTCGAGCAGCGCGTCCACGTCGGCCGTGCGCACAAGGGTCGGGTTCGCAATGACCAGCCGGAACGCGGCGGGCGCGCCGGGGCGGCCGGGCAGGGGGACGGCGGAAACGACGGGGCCGCCGCGGCGCGCGACGCGCGCGCGCAGCGCGGGCGCGACGCCCTCGAGGCCGCTCAATCCGCCTTCTTCCCTCTCGCGCAGCGGCCGGTGCGTGCGGGGCACGTACCAGAAGCAGACGTTGGCAAAGGACGGCGGGGCGGCGAGCGCAAACGCGTCGCCGCGGGCGGCGAGCGACGAGGCGGCATAAGCCGCGAGCCCGACCGCCGCATCCACCTTGGCCCCCAACCCGCCCTCGCCCGCGGCCTTCCAGGCGAGCCAGGCTTTGACGGCGTCCGCGCGGCGGCCGCAGCCGGCGTAGGCGTCGCCGGGGTCGGACGCCGCGTGCGGGCGGTCGGACCGGTAGAGGTAGCCTCCTCCCCCGGTCCCCACGCCCACCGCCCCGCCCAGCACGCCCTCGTGCCTCGTGACGAGCACGGCGCATTGCAACGGCACGCCCAGCATCTTGTGCGGGGAGACGCAGAAAGAGTCGGCGCGGTGCAGGCCGGCCAGGAGGTAGCGGTGCTCGCCCGAGAGCAGCGCGGCCCCGCCCCACGCGCCGTCCACGTGCAGCCAGCACCCGTACGCGTCGGCGATCTCGGCGACGGCGTCCAACGGGTCGAACGCGCCGAGGACGGTGGTGCCCGCGGTCGCGCCGACGAAAAAGGGGCGCGCGCCGTCGGCGATCGCGGCCACGAGCGCGGACGCGAGCGCGGTCGGGTCCATGGCGCCGGCAGGGGTTGTCGGCACTTTGACGAGGTTGTTGGTGCCGAGGCCCATTGTGATCGCTGCTTTGTCAAAGGAGAAGTGCGCGCCCTCTGACACGAACGCCTGGAGCCTCGGCCCGCCCGCCCCGCCCCGCGCCCGGGCGCCGGGGTCGGCCACGTGGCGGGCGGCGACGAGGGCGGCCGCGTTGGCGGCAGAACCGCCGGGCAGGGTGAGGCCGTGGCGGGACTCGGCGTACGCGCCGCCGGCCAGGTCGGCCAGCCTGGCCACGAGGGCGGCTTCCGCCGCCGCCCCGACAGGATTCGCCTCCCACGTGTGCACGGCCGCGGGCGCGGCGGCGGCGAGCCAGTCGCCGGCGATCGCCGCGGGGTCGGCGCGGCCGTAGAGCTGGCCGAAAAAGCGGGGGTGCCCCGTGCGCACGGAGACGCTGAGCGCGGCTTGCACGGCCGCCAGCACGCCGTCGTCGTCCAGGGGGGGGTCGCCGGGGGCCAGGGCCAGCGGCGCGCCCGCGGCGGAGAACGCTTGCTCGACGTCGGCCGGCGCCGCCGCCGGCGCGACCGGCGCGTCCCGGTCGGCCCCCGCGTCGCGCACATAGTCGGCCAGGGTCGCGCCGACGCGGGCGAGCAGGGAGGCGCCCGCCGCGCCGGTCGCGGGGGCCGCGCGCGCGCTGCCGCCGGCCAGGCCGGCCAGGTCCAAAGGAGGGATGGCGGGTCGGGACCGGCCGGATATGATCTCATCGTACGTCGCCATGGCGAAGGCCGGGGCGGCGGGGATGGGGGGGGGACGCGGGGACGGCGCTCGCCCGCGCGCCGTGGTCCGCGCCGTCCGCGGGCGACCCAGGAGCGGCGGCCTGGCGGGCGGTGCTGAAATGATCGATCGACTGGGGCGGGCGGCGGGGCGCAATGCGCGCGCGCGAGTGGGGCCGGCGAGGGCGCGCCCGCACGCTGCGAGCGCCGCGCACCAGCCGCCAAAGACGCCGCCACAGACGCCGCCCACACCCCCACACGCATCATCATCCCTCCATCGGCCGAGCCCCGCCGCCGCTCACAGCCACGGCGGCGCCAAAGATCGCACGCTTGACCGCCTGCGACGCGAGCCCTTTCGCTTGCTCCGTCGCCAGCCGCGCGCCGTCACGCGACGCGGCCGCCAGGCGCGCGCGCGACGCATCGCTGCCGGCGCCCGCCGCGCGCGCGCCCGGGAGCAGCGCGCGCGGCGTCGCGTCGCCGCCCGCCGCGACCGCGAGCTTCTCCGCGATGTCGGCCGCCTGCGCCTCCGCCAGCGCCGCCGTGCTCGCCAGCGGCGACGCGGCAAGCGTGGCGGCCCAGTAGCGCCCCCACAGGGCGCGCAGCAGGGACGCGTCGAGGGACGACGCGAACACGCGCACGTCGAGCGGGTAGTACGACCCCGCGTGGACTCCGAAATCCTCCACCTTGGCGATGGGGATCGTCTGCGTCACCGCAGCCGCCGCGCTCGCCGCCGGGCGCGCGCCCTCGGGGTAGGTGCGGAACGCGCCGACCTCGACGCGGCCGGCGGCCAGGGTGCGGTGCGGGTCGACGACGATGGCGAGAAAGGGGTCATTGAACGTTTGCTGCAGGGTCTGTGGGAAAGGGAGGGATGGGGCGGGATCGGGTGGGCAAAACGGCCACGGCACGCCTCCCTCTCTCCCTCCCTCTCTCCTCTCTCCTTCCACACACCTGCGTGCCCACGTCCACGCCCGACAGCCAGCAGCCGTAGCCGGGGTGGGAGTGGTACCACCCGACCACGTTCTCGGGGCGGCCGGCGCGCTGAGAAGAAAGGGAGGCGGGAGCGCGCGTCGGCGCGGGCGGCCTACCCCGCGCCTCCGCCCCCCCGCCCCCCCCCCGGACCCCCCCCCCTCGACCCACTTTGTTGGTCTCCAGGAAGTCGACCATGTACTCGTTGGCCTCCGCCTGCGCGTTGACCCGGGTCTCGGTGCCTACGACGGGCAGCGCAACAGCGTCGAGGACGATGAACGCGCCCCCCTTGGCGCGCCCCGTCAGCATACCCATGACCTCCAGGTCGCCGCCGGACCGGGCGTGCATGGCCATTTTGAGGAGGGCGAGGGCGGAGACGTGCGCGCTGGGGAGGGAGGGGTGGGGGGTGGGGCGGCCGTTGCGGGCCGCGATGGCGCCGGCACCGCCTCCTGCGGCATCTGCATCGCACAACACGCCATCCAGGCGCGGCGCGCCTCTCCCCGAGGCCGCCCCCGCGCCGCGATGGCCGGCCAGCGCGCTCCTGTCCTCCCTCCTACCGCTTAAAGTAGTGCACGTCCCGCGCCCACGGCCGCGCCGCCGCCAGCGCGCGCTCGGCGTCGGCGTCGGCCGCGTACATGGCGTCGGCCGCGGCGTGCGTCGCCGCGTCGTTCTCCAAGGTCCACCGCGCGAGCGCGGCGTCGGCATCCATGGCAGACGGGGGGATGTGGGTGATCCCGTGCACCCGAGGGCGAGTCGGGGGGCGGCCTGCGGGCCGGGTATGACGAGCGCCAGCGGGCCGCGCCCGAGGAGCGATGCCACGGCCGCGCCACACTCCACGCCGGCCCCGCCCGCCCAACCCGCCCCGCGCGCCCCGCCCGGTCGCGCCCGGCGCGAGAGCCGCGCCCGCGGTCCGCCCGCCGCACTCGCGCTCTCGCGCCACTCGCGCGCGCCGCAACTGCGCCCCGCCTCGCCCCTTTCCGCCCCTGATTTCCGATGCCCGCACGCGTCTGAAGCTAGAGAGAGAACACTGAACCCGCCCCGGGCACTTGCGAGAGCCGAGGTGCGGGCGCGGGGGCGGCTCGGCGGCGGCGACGCGCCGGCGGCCCGCCGCCGCCGCGGCGGGCGGCCCGCGGGCGCCCGATTCCGGGCCCAGCGCGCCCGCGCCAATGGCGCCAGCCCTCCGCGGGGGGCGCCGGTGGGCGCGGCGCCCGCCGGCCCCCGCCCGCGCGCCGCGGCGCCGACCCCTCGCCACCCCCAGCCCGCCCGCCCGCCATGGACGGCGGCGCCCCCCACTCCGGCCCCGGCTCCCCGCCCGCGCCCCGGCCGCCGCCCCAGCAGCAGCAGCGGCCGGACGATGATGACGACGACGTCGTCGTGGAGATGGACCCGACCGGCCGCTACGGCCGCTACGACCGCCTCGCGGGTTCGGGTCGCTTCAAGCGCGTCTACCGCGGCTTTGACGAGCGCGCCGGCATCGATGTCGCGTGGTCCAAAGTCGCGCGCGACGTGGCGGGCGGCCTGGACGACGCGGCCGCCGCGCGCGTCGCGGCCGAGATGGCGGTCGGCCTCGGCGTCGACCACGCGCACGTCATCAAGTGCTACCGCTGCTGGCAGGACACACAGACCGGGTGTGGGGGGTGGAGGGAGGTTGGAGGCGGAACAGGAAGGGCGGCCCCGTGTCCGCCCCCGCCTCGCCCACACCCTGCCCCCGCTCCCCCCCCCCCCCCAGCTGCGTCAACCTGGTCACCGAATACTTCACCTCCGGCAACCTGCGCGAGTACCGCCAGCGGCACCGCCACCTCGGCGCCAAGGCGGTCCGCAAGTGGGCGCGGCAGATCCTCTCCGGCCTCGCCCACCTCCACACCCAGGTCCCCCCAATCGTGCACGGCGACCTGCGCTGCGACAAAATTTACATCAACGGCCACTCGGGCGAGATCAAGATCGGGGACCTCGGGTTGGCCACGCTCGCGCCCGCGCGCTTTGCGCCCGCCGTCCTCCCGCCCGGCGTCGACCAGCACAACCAGTACAACCGGGGCGTCGACATCTTTGCGTTTGGCCTGGTGGTGCTGGAGCTGGCGACCACGGTCGCGGTCGACGGGGGGAACTGCGGCGACTGGCCCGCGCTGCTCGCGCGCGTCGCCGACGAGGGCGCGCGCGCGTTCATCCACCGCTGCCTCGGCCCCGCGGAAACGCGGCCGACCGCGACCGAGCTGCTGGACGACCCGTTCCTGGCGCGCCCGAAAGAGGAGCGGGGTGGTGGCGGGGGAGGGGGGCGCGGCGCGGCGGCCGCGTCGGCGTCGGCCGCCGCGACCGCCGCGGGCGGCGCCCCGGCCCCCGCCCCTCAACCCTCGCGCGACCCGCCCCCCTCCCGCCCGCTCTTCGACCGCGCCCGCGCGTCGGCCGACTCGGAGGCGGCCGCGCTGCACGCGGGCGGCGACAGCGGCGACGTCGCGGCGGGCGCCGTCCGCGGCGAGGACTACGAGTTTCAATTCTCCGGCCGCGTCCGCCGGGGCGCCCTCCACTTTCGGCTGCACATGGCGTGGCGCGGGTCGGACGACGACGGGGACGCGGCGCCGCCGGGCGCGGGGCGGCGCACGGTCGACTTTGTGTACGACCCCGACGCCGACACGCCGGGTAGGGACGGAGAGGGTAGAGGGGAGGGGAGGGGTGGAGTCTGATCCCGCGGTCGACGCCGACTCCAACGCGCTCGCCCTCTTTAGACGGCGTCGCGCGCGAGATCGGCGCCGAGTTCGACCTCTCCCCCGCCGACCGCGACATCTGCGCCGCCGCCCTGTCCGAATGGCTGGCCAATGTGGAAGGGCTGCGCGAGGACGACGACGACGGCGAGGGCGACGAGGGGGGGGGCGCGGGCGGCGCGGGGGGGGGCGCGGGCGGCGCGTCGCCGCCGGCCGCGGGGTAGGACGAGGGAACGGGGTTGGGAGGGGACGCGCGCACTGTTTCTCATTCGCTCTCTCCTCTCGGGGTGGCGGTTGCCGGCCTGCACGCGTCGCCAGGCCCGCGGGCGTTTCCTTTCGGGGCGGCAAAGCGGCGGGAAGCGTCAGCGCTCGGCCGCCGTGCGCGCGCCCCACCGCACATCAACCGCGGTTTCGCCCCCCATCAACGCCCCGCGGCCCCCCACCATGGCCGCCCGCCCCGACCGCCGCCGCTGGCGGCGGCTGGCGCTCGCCGTGGCGGCCGTCGCGGTCGCGGCCCCCCGCGCCGCGACCGCCTACAAGATCCTGGCCGTCCCCCTTCCCGGCGCCGACTCGCACCTGTTCACCATGGCCCGCGTCACGGCCGAACTGACGGCGCGGGGGCATGAAGTCATGCTGGCGGTGGCCGAGTCGGACGTCGACGTGCTGGAGCGCGCCGCGCCGGGGGCGGCGAGCCGCGTCGCGGTCTACCGCGCGGCCTACACCAAGCAGGTGGGTTCAGGGGCCATTTCGGAGGTCGGGAGCGCGGCAATGCGGCTCCCCCAGGGCGCCGCGCGGCGCGCGGAAACGCGGCCGTCCGCCAGCGCGCGGGCCGAGTGGCGCCGCGGCGCCCGGGCGCCGGCCCAAGAGGGTGGTCGCCCCCCAGAAACGCGTTCGGGGCGGCAGTTGCGCGCGACGGGCCCGTGGCGGCGCCACCCATGATAGCCGCTCCCCTGCGCGGCGCGCTGGCGCGCGCGCCGCGGCCCGCCCGCCGCCCGCGGCCGCCGGCCCGCCCCCTGAATGCGGCAGCCCGCATTTGGAGGCCGACCCGCGGGGCGCGGGCGCCGCGGTCGCGCCGCACGCGCCGCGCGCGCCGCGCGCCCGCTCCCGCCGCGCGACAGCGCCCCGGCCCACCCGCCGCCCCCACGTTTTGGCCCGATTTTGACGCTCTCCCCTCCCTCCCCCCCGCAGGCCATCAAGGACCGCGTGCAGGGCGCGCGCCAGGCCATCTCGTCGCCGTTCCTCGGGGCACTGGAATCGTTCCTCGTCTACTTCTCGGCGCTCATCGACTACTGCGACGCCCAACTCTCGGACGACGCCCACGTCGCCGCCCTCGCGTCGTTTGAGCCCGACGTCATCGTCGGCGACGTCGTGTCGCCGTGCGCGCTGGGCCTGACGGGGATTCTCTGGCGGAAACCGGGCGGCGCGCGCGTGCCGCGCGTCATGTTTTCGTCGCTCCCCGTGCTCGACCCCCTGCTCCCCGGCATCATCGAGAACGTGCCCAACCACTTGGCGACCGTGCCCCAAATGGGGACCGGGTTCCCGCCGGGCGCGATGAGCCTGGGGCAGCGCGCGGCCAACGTGTTGCACTACCTCGGGTCGGCCGTCGTGCACCGCCTCCGCGTGCGCCCCCTCTACATGGGCCTGGGCGCGCGCCACAACATCTCCATCACGACCGAGTTCCTGCACTCGTCCGCCATGATCCTGTACAACGCCGACTGGGCGGTCGAGGCGCCGCGGCACCTCCCGCCCAACGTGCGCTTCGTCGGGGCGATGACCACGAAACCCGCGGCGCCGCTCGGGGCGGAGTGGGACGCCGCGCTCGGCGACGGCGCCGTGTTTGCGTCGCTCGGGACGCTCGTCACTGTCGGCCTCGAGGAGTACAGGGCCGTCGCGGCCGCGCTCTCGGCCCTCCCCGCGCGCGTCGTCTGGAAGCTCGCCCCCACCGACCTCCCCCCCGGCGTCACCGTCGCCGACCTGGGCGTCGGCCCCCGGGTCACGGTCACGCCGTGGGCGCCGCAGAACGACCTCCTGGGCGACCCGCGCGTCAAAGCGTTCGTCACGCACGGCGGCCTCAACTCGGTGTACGAAGCCGCCTACCACGGCGTGCCCATCGTGGGCCTGCCCGTGTACGGCGACCAGCCGGACAACGTGGCCAAGGCGGTGGCGGCGGGGTGGGGGTTGGCCGTGCACCTCCCGGCGCTCACGCCCGCGTCGCTCGCCGGCGCGGTGCGGCGCGTGCTCGCCGAGCCCGCGTTCCGGGCCGCGGCCGGGACGGTCGCGAGGCGCATGGCGCAGCGATTGAGGGACCCCGCGGCCGAGGCGGCCGACTGGGTGGAGCACGCGGCCGCGCTCGGCCCCGACTCGGCCTACATGAAGACGGGCGACCACCGCCTGTCCTGGATGTCGTACGCCATGCTCGACGTCGCCGCCGTCTTTGCCGCGGTCGCGGTCGCGGCCGCGTTTGCGGGCAACCTGCTGCGCCGCGCCGCGCGCGCCGCCGTGCGCGCCGCGCTCGCGCCCCCCGCCAAGGCCGCGCCCGAGCCCTTGGAGCTGGCTGACGGCAAGGGCGCCGCCCCCGCGCGCGGCCGGCGGCGGTCGCCGCGCGGGCTGCTGCTGCGCGACGACGACTCGGCGCGCGGGCGGTCGGCGCGCGCGGGGCTCCGCTCCGACCGCGTGCCGCGCGGCGGCGCGCTCGAGTCGGCGTCATCGTCCTCGCTATCGTGAGAGTGCTCCAATGCGGAGAGGCGTCGGGGCGCCTTGGAGCCCGCCGCCGTCCCCTCCTCGACCCCCACCAGCCTTCTCCCCCGCGCGGCCCTTTCGCCGCGCTCTTCCGTTGCTATGGCGCGCCGCCTGCCCCTCGAGCGCGCCGGCGCCACCACCGCCGTCTTCGGCGCCGGTCAGGGTTATGGTTTCGACCCGGCGCGCGCGCGCGCGCCGTGCGCGCGCGCGCGGCCCCGTCGTTTTCCATTTCGTCCGCCGTCCCCCCATTCCACTCCTCCCCACTGATTTGTGGCGCGCTCCACTCGTCCACTAGTTTGTGCGCGGTCGCGCCCCCATTTCCCGCCCCCAAAACCCATGCCGCCGCTTCCCCCACCCTCGCGCCGCCACCCCCACCAGTGCAATTCGCGCCCTCGCGGGTTATATTGGAGAGACAGAGGGCGGGGGGGGCGCGGGAGGGAGGGGCGAGGTGGAGCGTCGAGGGACAACAAGCGCGAGCGCGCGTTTTTTGTCCGCCGACAGGCGTGCGTCACCACTGCGCGCACGCCTCCCACGCCAGCCACTGCGCCGCGTTGGCGGGCGCCGCGCGCGCCAGAGTGGGGCCGAGGCCGGCCCACAAGCCGCGGGCTCCTCTCGCCCGGGCGACCGCGGCCAACTCTGCCGCGAGCGACCGCGGCGCCGCCCCCGGTCGCCGCAGCTGCACCCGTGTCTTGGCCGTGTCGATCGGCAGCACGGCCGCCCACATGACGGCGCCGGAAGCGGCGCCCGCGGCGACCGCGGCGGCGAGCGGCGGGAGGAGGGACGGCGGGTCGGGGGGGGGCGGCCCCCCCCCCCCCCCCGCCGCGCGCCCCCCCGCCCGCGGGGCGGCCGGGGGGAGGCGCGGGGGGGCCGCGCCGGCGGGCGGACGGGGGGGCGCCCCCCCCCCCCCCCCCAATCGCTCGCCTGCACACCGCGTACGTCGTGAAGAAGATCGCGTTGCCCGGCACCTCGCGCGCCAGGGTGCCGGTCGCGCCGCGGAGCAGGCCGCGCGGGCCGTCGGCCGCGAGCGTCGCGCGCACGACCGCCGACGGGGAGCCGCCATAGTGCGCGCCGTCGGCCTGCAGCCGGCACTTGACCAGTTCGAAAGGGGAGAGGACTAGCGAGAGCGCGGCGCCCGCGGCGGCCGCGGCAGCCGCGACGGCGGTCAGGGGTGGCCGGTTTTCGCCAACACCCCTTTTTCCTCCGGGCTCCCACCCCGGGCAAAGCCGCTTGAGCGTGGCGACATACACGGCGTAGTTGATTCCGGTCTCCAGGGCGGCCCCCGCGAGCGGCGCGGACATTCCCCGAAAGAGCGTGAGCGGGCCTTGCGCAGCCAGGCCTCGTGCGCACGCCCACGACGTGGCATAACGCCCGGGAGAAGCCTGCTGCACGACTTTTACGGTGTCAAAGGGGAAGCCGGCCGTCAGGTTGGCCGCGCCGGCGACCGCGCCGGCGACCGCGTCGCGCAGCGGGCGCGCGGTCGCGGCCGGCGCGGCTGCCGCGCCGCTGGACGGCGCCATGGCGGCGGCCGGGGCGCCGCGGGCGCGCAGGCCCGCGGGAGTGAGCATCGCGTCGGCTGCAGTCCGCAGTCACTGCGGCCATAGACGCGCCGCGTGCCCCTTTCGATTCCTGTGGATCGTGGCGTGCCCAGGTCATGACGACGGCGGGCGAGCCGCCCCAACCGCCGGCGCCGGCGCCGGATGCGATGCCCGCGCCCGCGCCCGCGCCCGCGCCGCCGCTGCTCGCGCCCTCGATCTCGCGCAAGATCAAAGAGGTAGAGGCGTGCGATTGGCGGCCGGGAGGGCGGGCGCCGCGGCGGGCGCGCCCCCGACTTCCCCCCGTTCCTCAGGTCCTCGCGACCCCGGTCGACTCCCCTCCTCTGGCCGCCGCCCTCGCCTCGCTGAACGCGGCGGACGCGACGCCGACCGCGGTCGCGGCCGCGGCCGCGGCGCGCGGCGTGGCCACCGCGCGCGCGGTCCTGGCGGCGGCCGAAGGCGTCCTCCTCGCCCTCGACGCCGCCGACGCGGACGCCGCGGCCGTCGCTGACGCCGTGGATGCAGCCCGGGCCGCTCTAGCAGCCGGAAGGTCGGCGTCGGCGGCCGCGGCGGCCGACGCGCGGTCCGCCGCCGCGGGCGCGGCCTCAGTCGACCGCCGCCGCGGACTCGTCGCCACCTTTCTCGAACAATACCAACTTACTCCCGCCGAATCCGACGCCCTGGCCGCCGGCCCCGCGGCGGCCGCCCCCCCCTTTTTCGCCGCCCTCCGCCGCGCGCGCCAAGTCCGCGCCAACTGCCGCTCCCTGCTCCGCGGCGCGCACCAGCGCGCCGGCCTGGACCTCATGGACGCCATGTCGTCCCTGGTGGAAGGGGGGTACGAGCGGCTGTGCCGGTGGGTGGCGGGAGAGTGTGCGGGGGCGGCAGCCGCGTCGGGCGCGTCGACCCCGGGCCCCGCGCTGCGCGCCGCCTTCGCCGCCCTGGCCGACCGCCCCTCCCTGCTCGAGTACGCGCTGGACGAATGGACGACTGCGCGCGCGGGGGGGTTGTTTCAGCGTTTCCTCGTGGCCCTGACCCGCGGCGCCGACGGCGCGCCGCCGCTCGAGGACCGCGCCCCGCCCCGCGGCGACGCCGTGCGGTATGCCACGGATGTGCTGGCGTGGACGCACGCGGCGGCGGCGGGCGAGGCGGACGCGGTGGGCGCGTTGCTCGAGGACGAGGGAGGAGGTGAGGGTGAGGGCGAGCGCGACGGAGACGCCGCGTCCCCGCCTGCGGTCGACGTCCGGGCCCTCGTCGCGCGCGCCACGCACGGCCTGGCCCGTCCGCTGGCTACCCGACTGGACGCGTTGCTGTTGGCTTCCCCCCCTGCGCGCGCGTCCGTCGACCTGGCCGGCGTCGCGGCGTACTACGCATCCATCTTGTCGTCCCTGGCCGGCCCTGCATCTCCCCTGGCGGAAGCGGCATCGTCGGCTGCCACCCGGGCGGCGGCGGCGGCGGCGGCCGCGCTCGCGGCGCGGCGCGACGCGCTGCAGCGCGCGCCGCCGCGCCCCGGCCCCGGCCTCGCGCCCGCGCCCGCCCTCCTCGACCTGGCGCGCGATCTGGCGGACTGGGCGACCGCGGCGGCGGACGCGGCGGACAGGGTCGCGAGTGCGGGCGAGGCGGCGCAGACCCCCACCACCTCCCCTCCCGCCTCCCTGGCCCCCGTCTTTGGCGCGCTCGACTCGGTGCTGGCCGCCTTTTTGCCGGCCGCGGCCGCCGGCGCGGCCGCCGCGGGCGGACCGCCGTCAGCGGCGGCGGCCGCGGCAGCCAACGCGGCGACCGCGCTCGCGGGGGCGTTGCGGGGGGCGCGCGGGAGCATGGCGGCCGCCGCCGCCGTCTCCGCGACCTCTGCCGCCGCCAAAGCGGCCGCCGACGCCGCGGCGGCCGCGGCGGGCGAGCTGCTCGATGCCGCGCTCCCGCCCGGCGCGGGCGCCGCCGGCCTCGCGTCCGTCTGCGCCGCCGCCGCCGCGTCGGCCGGCGGCCTGGGGGCCGTGGCCAAGATTGCTGATCCATCGGTTAGGGTGGCGGCGGCGAAAGCGGCGGGGGAGGCGGTCGCCGGAGCGTACGCCGCGCGGTGGGCCGCGCTCGCGGGCGCCGCGCCGCCGCCCGGCGCGCGCGCGCCCGCCGAGTTGAGGCTGCTGCTAGGGTTGCAGCCGCAGTAGTGACAAGGGTGCAATCAAAGAAAACAGGCGCCCTCTATCACTCACCAGAGCAGGGGCGGCCGCGGCGGCCGCCGCGGCGCCTCTCCCCCTTTCTCCCCTTCATCCTCGTCCAGCGCCGACCCTTTCCCCGCCGCGCGCCTCCCCGCTTCCGCCCGCAGATCCGTGAGCAGGGTCTTGACCTGCCGCGCCGCGATCGCGCGCACGAGCCCGTCGACCGGCGGCGGCGGCGACGCCGCGGGTTGAATCCGCTGCATGAGCGTGACGAGGGAGGAGGTGCTCGGGGAGAGGCGGTCGCGCAACTCGACCAGCGCGGCTTTCCAGGGTGGCCCCGGTCGGAACAGGGCGTCGACGGCGGCCTGCGAAAATGGGCGCACGCGCCACTCGCCGTCGAAGGCGCGCATGAAACCGGGCTCCCCCCGCAACGCGAACGCGACGGTGTGCCGGGAGCGGTCCTCTTTGACGAGGAGGCGGGTGAGGAGGGTGCCGCGCAGGAGCGGGCCGAGCGACCAGCGCGCCGCGTGGTCGACCTCCACCGTCTGCATGGCGCCCTCTTTCGCCACCACTTTCCGATACGGCACGCTGGAGATGGCTTTAAACACTTTGTGGTTGTTGGGGTGGACGAGGATGGCGTACACGGCGTCGGGCGGCAGGTCGACGCGCGCGTGGACCTGGACCTGAAACAGAGGGGAATCGGGGCGATTGGGGCGCCATCTCTGCACTCCGACACGCCTGCAACACGCCTCCACCCCTTCCACTCTCTCGCCTGGACCAAAAAGCCCGCGGGCTGCGTCACGCGGACGTGCGTCTCGGCGTCCGTCCAGCCCGCGGCGTCGGCGGGCTCGGCCGCGTCGAGTGGCGCGGTGGCGGCGTCGAGTGGGGGGGCGGCCCCGCGGCGCCGGGGCCAGGGGAGGCGCATGGCGGCGCGGCCGCCGCGCAGAGTGGGGAGCGAGCGAGACGGCGGGGGGGGCGGCGTGCGGGCTCGAGGCTCGGGCCGTGGCGCGGGAGGCCTGCTGGACGTGTCGACGGTCGATGGAAGGTCAGCGGGGCGGGCGGCAGGGGGTGGCGGCGGCTCCTCGGCGCGCGCGCGCGCGCGCGCGGGTCGCGGCGGTCGGACCGGCGCGGCCGACCCCGCCCTCGAACAAAGCTCGCGCACCTGGCAGCGGCCGCGCCGCGCGGACGCGCCCTTGCGGGCCGTGGCGCTCTCGAGGAAAAAGGGGGCTGGGACGGTGCGCGTGCGCGGCGGGCCGCGGCGGCCGGGCGGCGGCGACCGACCACGCCCTCGAACGACACACACACACCCGGTACCGGCCGCGCGGCGCGGGCGTGCCCCCACGGGCGGCGCCCCCCGAAACGCGCGCGCGTGCGAGGCACTTCCGCGCGGCAGCGCACGCAAAGTGCGTCCGTGCTGGCGGCCGTGCCCCTCTGCCACACCCCGCGCCGCTCCGCGCCCCCGCCCCGCCCCCGGTGGACGCTTGCCGGCCGTCGGGAGCCGACCGGCGCCCTGGCGCGCGCTCACGCAGCGCGCCAGGCCCACGACCGTTTGTGACTGGACCGGCCTCGACCCGCCGTCCGGCGGCCATGAACCCCGCACCTGCGTCCTCCGGGGCGCCCGGCGTGACGGGCGCGCGCCAACTGGGGCGCGCGGCGCGCCCGGGCCCGCGCGCGCCCGCCGCGCGGATGGCCGCGCCTCGCGTGCCGGCGCCCGCCGCGGCCGCCCACCCCGCCCGCGCCCCCGCGCCGCCCTCCCTGCTCTCCCACGCCGGCCCCGCCGCCCCCCCGGCGTCGCCCGCGGCCGAGCTCGGGTGGCAACCGGAGTTGCCTTCTCGCTACGTCCTCGGCCGCACCCTCGGCGGCGGCTCGTACGGCGTCGTCTACCTCGCGGTCGACCGCTCCACCGGCGCCGAAGTGGCGGTCAAGGCCATGGCCAAGCAGCGCCCCGGGAGCACGCGCGCGCGCACGCTAAAAAAGCTGCACCGTGAGGCCGCGCTCCAGGCGCGCGTCCAGCACGCGGCGGGGGTGGTGAAGCTGTTGGGCGCGTACGAGGACGGCGAGTGCGCGTACCTCGTGCTCGAACGGCTCCAGGGCGGGGATTTGGAGGCCGCCCTCGCGGCCCGTGGCCCCCTCCCCGAACCGTTCGTCGCCGCCGCCGCGCGCGAGTGCGTCAAGGTCATCGCCACCTGCCACTCGGCCGGCGTCATGCACGGCGACGTCAAGCCGGCCAACTTCATGCTGCGCGAGCCGCTCCCCGCGTCGCGCGCGGGACTCGCCGCGCTCGCCGCTGCGCGCGGCCCGCGCTGGCTCACCGCCGTCGACTTCGGGTGCGCCCAGGCCCTGGGCCGCGCCTCCCTCAACCGCCGCACCGGCACCCCGGTCTACATGGCGCCGGAAGTCTTTCAGCGCGACTACGGAGGCGAGGCCGACCTCTGGTCCCTGGGCGTGACCCTCTACCAACTCCTCTCCGGCCGGTTCCCTTTCTGGGCGTCGCTGGACGAGTGCCGGCAGCGGTCGGTGGACGAGGTGATGCGGTCGGTGCTGTCGGACCCGATCCCGCTCGCCGGCGGCGCGTGGGCGTCGGTCTCCCCGTCGTGCGTCGCGTTCCTCTCGGGCCTCCTCACCCGCGACCCCGGCGCGCGCATGACGGCCGCGGAAGCGTTGGAGCACCCCTGGTTCCGGGAGCAGCTGGGCGGGGCCACGGCCGGCGCCGGCGCGACCGCGGCGACCGCGCCGGCGACCACCCCGTGCGCCTCCCTCGCCGCCCTCCCGGACGACGAGTCCAACATCGTGCCCATGGCGGGCGACCACGGCCCGCCCGCGTGCGCGTGGTACTCGCCGTGCGCGGGGGGGGGGGTGGGCGCCGCGCTCGCCTGACTCTTTTCGGGCGCCCGCCCCGGAATGGCACACCATTCCGCCCTGCACCCCCACCCCACCACCCCCCTTTTGGCGGCTAACCCGTCTCCGCGCTTTTCCCGGCCATTCGCTGGCGCGGGGCGGGTCCGGCCGCGCGGTTTTTTGACGCGCGCGGTCGCGCGCGCGGCCCCTCCGGCCGCGCCGCCCGCCCGCGGCCGCACCCACCCCGTTTTGAGGTTTTTGCCACCCGCCACCCGACGGCCCCGATTTTGATTCCGCCGACGGCGGCGCGTGGGCGTGCGGCGCGGCGCCGCGCGCGCTTCTTTCCGCTCGCGCGCGCGGCGCCGTTTTGCCACCCGCGCCCGCGCCCCGCGCCGCCTCGAGCCATCCCGCCGTCGCCCCACGCCGCGGGCTCGCGCCGCGGGCGCCCCTCTGGCGCCGCGCGCGGTCCCGCGGCGACCACCCCCCCGTTCCCTCCCCACACGAGATTCGCCGCCCCCGCTCAGCATAGACCCCTCCACGCGCGTGCAAACGGATCGAGCGCACCGGTTGAGAGACACGTGGAGGGGCGGGGAGGGAGGGCAACAGCGTTTCTCTCTCTTGCCGCTTTCTGCGCACACTCCTCTCTCAGTCTCCTGCTCCCTCCACCACCATGGACGCCTCCCCCCTGGCGGGCCTGGACGCGTGCGACCTTGTGCCCGACCTGGTCGCCGCGGTGCGTGAGGAGGGGGCGGGGCGGGATGGGCGCCGCGCCGGCGCGCCGGCGCGTGGGATGCCGGCGGCGCGCCGCCCGCGCCGGCAGCGGCCGCCGCCACGGGATCCAGTGTGCTCAGGCGCACGCGTGGGGCGGGTCGCCCACCCCTTCCCGCTCCCCACCCCAGCTCGCCCCCGCGCGGTCGGCCGTCGAGGCCGACCCCTGGAACGACGCCGCGTGGGACGACCTCCTGGCCCTGCTCGACGCCGCGGCCGAGCGCCGGGGCGGCCCCGCGTCGGCCAAAGCGGGGCGCGTCGCCGCGCTCACCGCCTACACCGACCGCTTCCCGACCCACCCCGACGCCTGGCGCCGCCTCGCGTCCGCGGCCGCCGGCGACGACGACGCCGTGCGCGGCGTGTACGCGCGCTGCCTGCTGGGCGTGCCGGACGCGGCGCTGTGGCGGGGGTATGCTCGTTTCGTGGCCGACCACAACGCGCCGCGCGGCGGTGACGCGGGCGCCGCGGCCGAGACGCGGGCCGCGTACGAGTGCGCGGTGCGCGCGGTGGGGGCCGACGCGCGGGCGGGCGGGCTCTGGGGGGACTACCTGGGGTTTCTGTCGCGCCCCCTCCCCGGCTCCCCGCTCTACACCGCGCTCTTTGGCGCCGTCCCCGGCCAGGAAGCGTCGGCGCGGACCGTCGCCCTGCGCGCCGCCTACCACAAAGCCATCGTGGTGCCCGCGCCCGGCCTCGAGGGCGTGTGGCGCCAGTACGAAGCGTTCGAGGGCGCGTCCGCCGACCGCGACCTCGCCAAGCGTGCGCTCGACGACGCGCGCCCCCGCTACATCGCCGCCCGGGCCGCGTGGCGCGACCGGGAGCGCCTGCTCGACCCCATCGTCAAAGGCCCTGGCGCGGGGCTGGCCCCGCTGCCGCCGGGGCGCGGCGGCGCGCGGCAAGCGGCCGCCGCGCGCGCGTGGCGCGCGCTCCTCGCGTGGGAAGCGTCCAACCCGCAGTCCCTCGACCCCGCCCCGCACGCGGCGCGCGTGCTGCTGGCCTACTCGCAGGCGCTGCTGCCGCTGGCGCTCTACCCGGACGTGTGGGCGGAAGCGGCGGCGTGGGCGGGCGGGGACGGCGGCGACGTCGCCGCCGCGCGCTCGCTACTGGAAAGGGGCCGCGCCATGCTGCCCGGCTCCCCGCTCCTCGTGCTGGCCGCGGCCGACCTGGAGGAGGACGCGGGCGACGCCGAGGCGGCGACAGGGGTGTACGAGGGCGCGCTCTCCCCGCTCGCGGCCGACGACGCGGCCGCGGCCGGCCCTTCGCCCTCGCCCGCGCGTGCCGGGGGCGGGGGGGCCGGGCCGTCGCCCAAGGACGGCGGCGTGGGCGGCGGGGGCGAGACCGCCGCGGCGGCCGCCGCCCCCCCCCCCCCGCCGTCCCCCTTGACCCCCGACGACGCCACCCTGCTCTGGGCGCACTACATGCATTTCGCGCGCCGCACGGCCGGCCTGCGCGCGGCGCGCCGGGTCTTCATGCGCGCGCGCAAAGCCCCCGGCACGGGGTGGCGCGCGTTTGCGGTCGCCGCCGCCATCGAGTGGGACGCCGACGCCAAGCCCCAAGTCCCGCGCAACATCTACGAACTCGGCATGCGCGCGCACGCGGGGGATGGCGCGTTTGTGGCGCGCTACGCGTCGTTTTTGAGGAGCGTCGGCGACGCCAACAACGCGCGGTCGATCTTTGAGCGCGCCCTCGGCGCGTCTCCGCCCCCCCCCCTGCCCGACGAGACCGCCATGTGGGACGCGTACGTGGCGTTTGAGCGGGAGGCGGGCGGCCCCGGCGCGGCGGCCGGCGTCGCGGCGCGGCGGCGCGGCGCGCTCGCCGAGCGCGCGGCGGCGGCGGCCGCCGCCTCGACCGGCGGCCCGCCGCCCCCGCCCCCGCCGGGCGACGCCCTGCGCCTGGCCCTGGCCAAGTACACAGTGGAGGGGCAGTGGCCGCTCTCGGGCGGCGCGCGCGAGGCGGTCGCGGAGGTGTTGGGAGGGGTGGGCGGCGGGGGCGCCGGCCCTCTTCCTTCCGGCCCCGCCCCGCCTCCCCGCCGCCGCTCGCCACCCCCGCCCATGCACCGCCCCGGCGACCGCGACCGCCCCCCCCCGGGCCTGCCCGCCCCCCCCCGCCCCGGCCCCCCGCGGCCCCACCCCGCCGGCCCGCCGCCCGCGGTCGCCGCCCTTTTGGCCGACCTTCCCCCCGCCGCCGCCCTCCTGGCCGAGGGCGGGCCGCTTCCCGACGTGGACCGGTTGCTGGACGTGCTGCTGTCGTCGGGGCTGGTGCCCGGGGGCGGCAAGCGTGGGCTCGAGGGCGAGCGCGGGGGCGGCGACCGCGGCGCGCCGCGCGCGCGCGTGGGCTAGGGGGAGAGAGAGGCGCGCCCTTGCGTTGGCGGCTCGGCGTCGGCGACGCACTCCATCATTTTGCAAACACGGGGGACGCGACGACGAAAGGGGGCTAGGGCGGGTGGCGGGCGTGGGCGGGGCCGCGCGCGGCGCGCGGCCGCCCACCCCTGCCTCCACCCTCGAGACTCGTGTTGGCCCGCGCCCGCCGCCCGACCGAGCGACTGCGCGGCGCCGGCGCGCGGCGCGCCGGGAGCGCGCGCGCTCCCACCACCCCTCCTCTCCGCCTCACGCCTTGCCCGCAGGCGTGCGCGCCGACCGGCGCAGCCCCGACGCCGGCGTGCGGGCGGGCGTGCGGGACGCGGCCTTGGACGGCGTCTTTTTGGTGGGCGTCTTGGTGGGGGTGGCGGTCTGAGGGAGGCGAGGCGGGCGGTTGGCGGTTGGGCCGGCGCCGCGCGCGCGGCCGCCCGCCCGCGCCCGGCCCCCGCCAATCCCGCCCCACGCACCTCATCCACCTTGAGAGCACGCGTGGACCTGGAGAGGGGGCGAGGTTGGAGTGGGTGGGCCGCGGCGGGGCACCGGCACCGCCGCATGCGCCGACGACGCCGCGCCCCTTCGTTCACTCACCGAACCGACTTGCGTGCCGCCACCTTCTTCCCCTTGCGCGCCGGCGCCCGCAGCTTGGCCAGGAGGGCCAGGGCGAGCACGGCCGCGACGACCGCCGCGAGCGCGGCGGCCGCCGCGGGCGCGAGCGGGTGGGCGGGCGGGGGCGGCAGCCGGCCCAGCATGCGCTTGACAGTGGCGGTGGCGGCGTCCATGAAGGGCGGGAGAGGGAGAGTGGGGGTGGGGGTGAAGGAGGGTGTGTGGCGTCGGCCGCACGCGCGAGCCTGCAGACCCCCGCGCTCGCGCCCCCTCCGCGCCTCAGTCCCCGCCCGCCGCCCGCGCCGCCGCCGCCGCCGCCCCCCGCGCCCGCGCCGCGGTCGCACCCCCGTCCACCAGCGCCCGCTCCTCGGACAGGCAGTCCCACCGGAACCGGATCCGCAGGTTTGGCACGTTGGTGCGCTGGATGTCGTTCCCGTCCGGCCCCTCCCGCCACCACGTGGGGTGCACCCAGTGCGCCTTGCACGCGGCGGGGAAGCCGGAGTGGAGGACCGAGTTGCGGGCGACTTCGCACAGGTCGGTCGGCGAGAGTTTCCACACTTTGGCCGCGACGGCATACTCCTCCACGAGCGGTTCCTTGGTCAGGTGGATTTGCAGCGGGTCGTCGGTGGACAGCGACACTGACAGCCCGCGCGCGAAGAAGGAGGGCAGCGGGTTGCGGTGGTAGTCGAGGAAGAGGGAATTGTTCGACAGCGGCGACATGCAGAGCCCGACCTGGGCGAGGTAGTAGAGGTACTGCAGGGGGAGGCTCTTGCGCAACCCGATCCCGTGCGAGATGTTGTGCGCGGTGAGGAACGTGGCGGCCAGGTGGTCGACGTCGCCCGCTTCGCCGGCGTGCGGGCGAAACGCAAAGGGGGCGAGGCCGCGCGCCTCGCGCAGCTTGTTCAGGGTCCACAGGTTGGCGGCGACGTAGTAGCAGTAGTAGGCGTAGCTGAGGAGGGGGGGGGAGGGGGGAGGGAGTGAGGCAGTGGGGTGGCGGCCGCGCGCCGGCGCACGCGCGCCGACCCCACCGCCACCCTCTCTTCTCTCACGCCGGGTTGTGCGGAATGTCCCACGCCGATGCGGGCGGCATGTGCTTGGCCGGGCGCCGCTCGGGTTTGGACTCGTCGTCGACCATGTCAAAGCCGACGACGTGGCTAATGAGTTTTGTTTTTGTGTTTAGGGTTGGGGTTAGAAATTAGGGTTGGTTTTCTTCTTCTTGTTCTGTCGCCGAAACCGCGCCATGTCACCCCGCCTCCCTCCTTAACTCCTACCGCAGGAACAGGTGCAGTTGCGGATGGGACGCGGGGTTGAGGGTGACTTCGAACAAGGGTTGGAAGACGTTGTCGAGCAGGGCCTGGAAATCGGGGACGAGGCCTTGGGCGCGGTACACGTCGTAGAGGCGCGGGATCTGAGGGGGGGAGGGGGGGGTGGCGCGCGGGTGAGGCGAGCGCGTTTGTTGGGGCGGGACCGACAAACAAGAGAAACCCACTCGCACTTGAATCAGCCACGCCACGTTGTCCGAGTAGAGCCGGTTCTGGCACACCCACGCGGCCAGCGTGTCCCACTCGACCCGTTTGCGGCCGTAGATGGACACGCGGTACTCGGCGTGCTGAGGAAGGGGGGTGGGGGTTGGTTTTGTTTTTTGTGTTTTCTTTCTCCTCTCTCCCACACCACGCCACCCCCCCTCGCCCCTCCCCCACCTGGTATTTGGACGCCTCCAGGTCGGCAAACACCTCCGCCGTCAGCTCCGCCAGCCACCTGCCCCGCAGCAGGTTGTCCTGCTTGATGAACACTTCCCGCAGCCTCGACTGGCCGAACGGGTTGTACTTGAGGTTGAACCGGTCGAAGCTGGAGCGGTGGAGGGGTGGGCGTGGTGGCGGGTGAAATGCCACCCACGGGCGGGCGGCGGCGACCACAAACACACACAAAAAACGTCGCGGCGCGCGCACAGCCCGCCGCCGCCGCGACGCCACGCCGCAGCGCCAGACCAGAAAAGAAAAACCCACCGGTGGAACGTGTTTTTGTCGGCGTGCATGTCGAGGGCGTCGACGTTCAATTCGTGGCTCGTCAGCCGCAGCGATTCGAAGACTTCGGCGAGGGTGAGGTACTTGCCGTCGCGGAAGATGACGACCTGGGGGGGGAAGGGTCGGCGGGGTCGGGGTTGGGGGTTGGGGCGAGGGTTGCACGGCGGGCACACACGACAGTCATTGTTTGGGCCGCGCGCCGCCGGGCAGCCCAGAAACGCGGGCGGGGCGACCCACCCACCCACGCGCCCCCCCCCACCACCCCAAAACACCCCCGCACCCCCTCGACCGCACCTCGTCCGGCTCCTTGCGCAGCTTGGATTTAATAAACCTCAGGAGGTGCTTCTGGTGCATGCACGCCGAGTGGTGGACGTGGGTGTCGACTTTGCGCACGTTGTAAAAGTCGCGGTGCGGCGCGCCTGCGGGAGGGGGGAGGGGGCGAGTGGTGGGGCGTGGCCGCGCGCGGCCCCCTAAACCGCTCCCCCCGCCCCGCCCCGCCCCGCCCCTCCTCACTCTTTTGGGCCAGAAACTCTTTGTCCGCGTTGAGCATGACGTGCAGGTTGAACTTTTGCTCCAGCAGGGTGAGGCGGTGGTGGGCCAGCGTTTTGACCGGGCCGGTCGCCGCGATCTTGAGCACGCGGTGCATGTCTGAGAAGAAATCGTTGGCGGCGCCCGGCGGCGCGAAGAGGCGCTCCCCGGACGCGGGATCCGTGACGTGCATCACGCCATCCACCATCGCCGCGGTGAGCGGCGACGGCCCGGGCTCGCCGGGGTCGCCCTCGGCCCACTCGAAAGGGCGCGGCCCCGGCACGTCCGACGGCTTGACCGCCTCGTCCACGGGCGTCGCCCCCGGGTGCGCGGCCGGCACGAACGACCACTTGAGGCGGAGGTCGAGGCACTCGCGCAGCAACCCGCACACGCCCTCGGCCTCCTCGGACGCCGCCGGCTCCGGCGTGATGACCCGGCAGTACTGCTCGTGCAGCGCGGCGTCCTCGATGATGCGGCCCTCCGCGGCGGCCTCGCCCGCGGTCGCGACGGCGTGGGTCGGCGGGGGAGTCGGGAGCGGCGGGGCGCCGGGGGGGGGCCAGGGGCGAGGGACGTGCGAGGCCGCGGCAGGGGCGGGCGGGGGCAGGGCGCCACTCCCGCGCCCTCTCGGCGCCAAGACGGCGTCGGCGTCCGACGCCGACGCCGACGCGGCGGTCGGCGGCGGCGAGAGACCGCGCAGCGCGGGGTCGCGCGGGGGGCGCGGCCGCGCCGCGCCGTACCGGCCGGGCCAGTCGGCGTCGCCATCGAGCGAGGGGAATGGAGGGGTGGCCGCGGCGCGCGAGCGGCGGCGGGGCGAGGGGCCGGGCGAGCTGCGAAGAGCGACGAGGGGCATCGAGGGCGCGGCCATCGGCACCCCCTCCCCCCTTCTCCCCCTCCCTCCCCCCTCCTCTGCCCCATACATCTCGCCCTTGCCGCTGCGCCGGCGGTCGCCCGCCGCCGCCCGGGCCGCGAGGGTGAGGCCGAGCGCGAGTGCCGCGGCGACCGCGAGGCCGGCGGCGGCGCCCACCGCAAACGCGGTGGCGCGCGCGGTCACGGGGGCGGGGGTCGACTCGGCCATTGCGGGGGGCGCGGCCACGGCGCAGAGTGGTGCGCGGAGCGAGCGCGCCGGCGCACCCACCACACACCCGCCACCGCGCCCGCCGTCAGGCCTGAGCGTCGCCGACAATCGGGCGATCCCGCCCCGAGTCGAGGCCGGCGTCCGCGCCGCCGCGGTCGACCCAATGCTCGCGCTGGCGCACGCCGCGCCCCGGGGGGGCGGCCGGGCCGGCCGCCGCGCCCGCGGCCGGGGTGTGATGCCCCTGATGATGGCCCGGGTGCGGGTGGTGGATGGGAGGGAGGCGGGTGGAGCGGAGGCAGCACCCTCGACGCGGACAGGACAGCGGCGACCACCCTCCCGACGCCCTCCCGACCCCCCAGGCGACCCCCAAACCGTCGTCGTGCACGCCAATGGTGCCGCCGCCGCCCCCCCAGCCACTGGCGGCGCCTCCTGGGGGCGGCGCGTTCAATTTCGGCGCCGCACTGCTCGCCGCGTCGGCGACCGCGGCGGCCGTCTCGGCCCTGCGCGGCCGTGCGGCACGGCCGGTCGTGGAGGTGACGACTCCTGCGCCCCCGCCGGCCCTGGGCGGCCGCCCGGACTTGTTGCGGGAGCAGGCCGCCGCGGCGGCCGCCGCCGCGCGCCAGCTCGAGGCCATGGGGAGCGACCCCGCCCGCGTGGCCCAACTGCGGGCGCTCGTGGACGCCGCCACGGGCGAGCTGCGGGCGCTGGAGCGGGCGCGGCTGGCGGCCGAGGCGCCACAGGGAGGAGCGGGCGCGGCCCGTGCCCCTCTCCCGCCCTTGGACCAACTCCTGGCCATGGCCCGCGCCCGCCTGCCGGCCGAGGGGGAAGCGGTGGAAGCGGCCCTGATGGCGCGCGGCGCGGCGGCCGAAGCCGCGCTGCTCGCGGCCGAGGCGGGCGGCGGCGCGGCTGACGCGGCGGCCGTCGACGCCGCCGCCGCCGAGCTGGCCGCCGCCGACGGCGGTCTGGAGGATCTGTTTACGGCCGCGCTGCCCCCCAACCTGCGAGCGGCCTTGGCGGAGGCCGCGGCGGCGGCGACCGCCGACGGCGCCGACGCGGTGGCGCTGCACGCCCCCGCACGCGCCCCCCTGCAGGCCCGGGCGAGGGCGGCGGCGTTGAAGGCGAAAGCCGCATCCGTGGCCGCCGCTCTGGCCGCGGAAGCGTCGTGCGCGGCGCCGTCGGCGCCGCGGCTCGCCGCGCTGCGCCGCCAGCGCGACGCGGTTGAAGCGGCGCTCTGGCGCTTGGACGCCGGGAGCGCGCTCGTCGAGCTTCCCGGGACGCCGGCGCGGGAGGTGGAGGCGGAGGTGGTGGAGGAGGCGGACGAGCCCGCCGCGTCGCCCGCCCCCCCTCCCCTCCGCCTCGCCGCCGGCGCGGCCGCGGTCCCGCACCCCGCCAAAGCCGACCGCGGCGGGGAGGACGCCTTCTTCGTGTCGCAGGAAGGGCTGGGCTCGGCGGGCGTGGCGGACGGGGTGGGCGGCTGGGCGGACGAAGGGTGAGGCGAGGGAGGGAGGGTGTGGGTGAGGGTTGGGGGTTCGGGCGGCGGCGGCGGCGCGCCGGGTTCCGCCTCCCCTCCCACCCTCCACCGCCCTCGCAGCGTCGACCCCGCCCTCTTCTCGCGCGCCCTCATGGCCGGCGCCGCGGCCGCGGTCGCCGCGGACGCCGCCGCGGGCCGCGCGCCGTGCGTGCGGGCGGCGCTCGCCGCCGCGCACGCCGCGACTGCCGGCATCCTGGGCTCCGCCACCGCCGTCATCGCGACATCCCAACCCAACGGCACGCTCGCCGTCGCCGTGCTGGGCGACTCCGGGTTTCGCCTGCTGCGCGGCGGGCGCGTCGCCGCCGCGTCGGACGCGCAGCAGCACGCGTTCAACACCCCCTTCCAACTCGCCGCGCCCGGCGCGGGCGGGGGGGACGAGCCGGGCGCGGCGGACGTGTACGAGGTGGAGGCGGCGGCCGGGGACGTGTTGGTGCTGGCGAGGTGAACAGAAAAAAAAGGAGGGACGGCGGGCAGCGGCAGGGGGAGGCCTGCCGGGCCTCCCCGCCCCACCCCCACCCCCCTCTCTCCCTCTCCAGCGACGGCGTGTGGGACAACCTGTGGCCGGAGGAGCTGGAGGCGGTCGTCGCGGCGGCCGGCGCGGCGTCGGGCGGCGCGCGCGACGCGGCCGCCGCGGCCGCCACCGCCGACGCCATCGTCGCCGCCGCCGCGGCCCGCGGGGCCGACCCCGACTATCGATCGCCCTGGATCGTCGACGCCGCGGCCGCGGGCGTGCTCCCCTTTTGGGCCCGGTTGAGGCCGCGCGGCGGGAAGCCGGACGACTGCACGGCGGTCGTCGCGTTTGTGGACGCAGCGGTGGCGTAGGCGTTGGTGTGGGGAGGGGAGGAGGGCGCGCGCGCGCGTCGAGGCGTTGAAACGAGCAACTGGAAACAACTACAGAGCGCCCTCTCCCCGCCACACCAATCACTCCTCGTCGCCGTCCCCTCCATCCAGACGCTCCTCCTCCAGCGCCAGAAAGTAGACGAGGCCGCCGGCGAGCAGGAAGAGGGCGACCGCGGCCAGGGTGGTGAAGGACGCGAGGAACGCGGCCCCCAGCGCGGCCTCGACCGCGAGCGCCGCCCCCAGCGCGGCGCGCTCGGCGGCGACGGCGCCCAGGACGAGCAGGCGGGGGCCAAAGAGGAGGCCGCCGGCGAGCAGCGCGGCGACGACCGCCTTTTCTCTCGGGGTGAGGGACGCCCACCGGTCGAGCGGGCCGGGCGCGCGGTCCGGAGGGGTGGCACGGCACAGGGCCATGCCTCGGGCGGCCCGCCCACCCCCCGGACGCCGGGTCGGCGCGCGGGCGGGCGGCGCGCGGCGCGCAGCCGGCGCGCGCGCCGGCCCGGCGGCGCACGGCGCGGCCGCGAGTGCGCCAGAGCGGCCGGCAACCAGCCGCATCTAGTCCCGAGCCGCGGGCGGCCGGAGTGCTGCTGTGTCGCCCGCCGACCGTGCTCTCACTCTCCACCGCGCCGCCGCGTCGAGCCCGCCGCCGCCCGCCCCCGATGGCGCTGCGCGTGCGCCCCACCCGGTGCGTGTGCGTCGCCCCGCGGCCGTGGCGGGCGCCCGCCCCCCCCGCGCGCGCCGCGCGGGCGGCCGCCGACGCGCCCTGATTCCCCAGCCCCCCCGCGGCCCGCCCCGTGGCCCGCCGCGCGCCGCGCGCCCCGCGCGCCGAGCCCGCCGACAAAGCTGACAAGGGCGAGGGCGCCGAGGCGACGCCGCCGCCGCCCCCGCCCCGCGCGGTCGCGCGCCGCGACACCGGCCCCACCAACGCCGCCGTCGCCGTGGGCGACCCCCTCCCCCAAGCGACGACGGCCGAGGAGGCGTTGAAGGACCCTCGCCTGGCGATGTACGCGTTCATGGTCCAAGATTTAAAATGGCCCAGAGCGTGGGCCGACATCATTTTCGACCGCATGTGCAAACTGCGCCTCCCCGTCAACCCGAGGGAGCTCGATTGGACGATCTACATTCTGGAGCGCGTCGGCATCCACAAGGACGACATCTGCTACATGGCCGCCGTGTGCCCGGGGCTGCTCGCCGTGTCGCCGGTGAAGGTGCAGCGCGTGTGCGACTACATGGCGTCCCGGCCGCGGCTGACGGGAGGTGAGGGTGGGGGAGGGGTGGGTGGGCGGCGCGCGGCGGCGCGCGCCGCGCTCGCGCCGACGCGCCGCCCGTCCCGCGCCCTCGCCCCTTCCCAGTCGGCGCCATCGCCACCCTGCTGCAGCAGTACCCCCGCCTGCTCGAGTACGAGGTCGCCCCCAACAACGTGTGCCTCGTGCGCGGGCAAGCGTTTGCGTCCGTCGACGTCGACCCGCAGGGCGACGCGCGCGTCACTTTCTGGCGCGACGGCGCGACCTTTGGCACGGCGCCGCTCTCGCCCTACATGCCGGGGCCAGTTCAGGTCGCGATGGCCAAGGAGGCGAAGAAGAAGGCGGCCGAGGCGGCCCAGGCGGGCGGCGCGTGAGGCTGCGGGCGCTGTTTTTTTGGGGGGTGGTGCTGCAAGCGCGCCCTCGAACACAAATCTATGCGACTCTCTCTCTCTCTCTCTCTTCCCATCACGGATGTCTGAATCTGCGCCAGCGGGTGAGCTCCGGGTCGAGCCCGCCGTCGCCCCCGCCCCCGGCACACACCCCGGCCGCCACCTCGCGCCCCAGCCACCCCGCGTACAGCAGGCCGCGCGCGCCCAGGCCACCAATGATCCAGGCGTTGGCCGCGGCGTCGGTGCAGCCGGCGAGCGGGGGGCGGCCGGCGCCGGAGCGCGGGGGGAGCGCGCGCACGCCGCGGCGCACGCCAGCGACGGGCCAGGCGGCGGCGGGGGGGTAGAGGAGGGTTAAACGGGCTTGCAACTCGGCCGCGGCGGCGTCCCGGGCGCCGACGTCGCCCGCTGCGCCGCGCGCCGCAGCGTCGCCCAGCGCCGACGCCGCGTCGGCGCACGCCTCCCGCGTCGCGCCCACGACGACGCCCCCGCCCGGCCGCGGCGCGGCGTAGGTGGCGCCGAGGAGGGCGGCGGGAGGGGGGCAGGGGCCGGGGTCGAGGGTGGCGGTGAACCCGCGCGACAGCGCGCACCGCAACCCGTCCCCGCCACCGCCCACCACCGCGGCCGCGGCGGCGCCCGCGGTCAGGACGATGCCGTCATAGAGCGGCGTCAGCTCCGCCAGGTCGGGCACGAGGCGCGGGACGAGGGTGGCGGCCGCGCCGCGCGCGGCCGCCGCGGCGGCCGCCGCCGCCCACACGCCGCGCACCAGGGCGGGCGCGTCCACGACCAGGCCCCCGGTGACGATCATGGCGGGCGTGGCCGAGGCGGCGGCGGGCAGGGCGAGGCCTGGGAGGGTGGTTGTGGCGGCGGCGGCGCTCGCGGCCGCGGCAACCGCGCCCTCCACGCCCGGCCACGCGCCCGCCGCCGCCAGCCGCCCAGCCTGGCCCGCGTCGTCTGCGGGGCGCAGCATGGTGATCGGGGAGGAGAGAGGGCCGGACGCGGCTTCGGCGGCGGCCAAAAGCTCGAGCGCGGCGACCCACGCGTCGCGCGCCCTCCACAGCGGGCGCCCCGTCGGCGCGAAGGGGTGCAGCAGGCCGGCCGCGGCGCCGGTGGCGCCCGCGGCGAGGCCGTGCGGCTCGTAGAGGTCGACGGCGGCGATCGAGGCTGGCGGCGAGGAGGGGGTCGGACGGGTGCCCGCTCCCCCTCTTCCTTCCTCCCTTCCCTCCTCTCCTCCTCACCCGTGCGCGCCAGGTGCCACGCGACCGCCACGCCCGCGATGCCGCCCCCGACGACCGCGACGCGGGACACGCCGCGGCGCGCTGGCGGAGAGGGGGGAAGGGACAGGGTGAGGGGTGTCTTTTTGTCCGCCTGGTGGTGCTTACACCCATTGCGCCTCCCTACTGCCCGTCCTCGACCGACGCTTTGGCCATGAGGAGCGCGGGGAAGCCAAAGAGAACCGCGTTGGCCCCCCACCACGCCGCGGCCGCAGCGTCGCCGCCGCCGCGCGCGACGAGCGCGGCCGCCACCGCGCCCTCGAGCACGTGCACGGCCCACGCGACGGACGCGATGGAGGCGGCCGTCGACTGGGCGACGGCGGCGGCGCCCAGGGCGGCCAAGGGAGGGGGAAGGGCGGCCGGCGCAAAGCCGAGCGCGGTCACGTACGACAGGCCGCCCAGGGCGGCCACGCACCACGCGGGGTTGGGGGTGACCAGAGGGTAGCCGGGGCGTTCACCTGCGGGGAGACGGAGGGCGGATTGAGGCGCCGTCGGCGGTCGGTGTCGACAAACCGCCACGATCTGAGCCCACGCCGCGCCTCGCCACCGCCCGCCGTCTCTCACTGGCGCTCCACCACCCACACCTGATGCATTGGCGGCCGCCGCGCGCGCCGGCGCGCGCCGGCGCGGCGCGGCGCCCGTGGCCGGCGCGGCGCGGCGCGCCGCGGCGCCCGCGCTCGCGCTGCGCGTCGCGAGCCGCATCGGAGACGATGGAAAGGGGGGCGGGGGCCGGCGCGGGCGTGCCGCGGGAGTGTGTGCCGCGCTTCGTCACACACAGACCACCGCCGAAAACTCTCTCGCCGCGCTCACAGCGCCGTCGGCGCGTCCCCCAGCCCGTTGGCAAGCCGGTACACCCCAATGGCCGGCAGCACGAAGCGGAAGAGGACCCAGCCAAACGCGACGCCGATGACCGAGTACCACGCCGCCTGGTTGAGCCAAAAGAGAACCCCCCGCTGCCCTTGATACAGTTCGGTAACTTTCTGGGCGGGCGTCATCGTCTCCCACCCCTCGGGCAGCAGTTTGTTGGCCTGCCAGCGCGCGGGGCCGGGGGGGGGGGGCGCGCGCGCGGCCGCTTCAGCGCGCGCGGCGGCCGCGGCCGCGGTTTCGGTGCCGCGCCCGCGCCGGGCGCCGCGCTCCAGGGCTTCCAGGCGGGCCTCGTCCGGCAAGGGCTGGGGCGGTGGCGGGCGCGGCGGGTCGGCAGGCGCGTCGGGCCTCGGCGCCGGCTCGGCGCGGACTGGCGGCGGGCGGCCCGCGCGCGGGCGGGCCGCGGGCGGCGTGGCGACGCGCATGGGCGGCCGCGGACGCCGCTGGCGGTCGCGTGTGCGAGCAATGGGGTCGCGGCGGCAGCGTCGACCGCCCACTCTCGCCAATCGCCGCCATGCTGAGCGCGGCGCCCGCCACCAGACTGAGTGCGGCGCCCCTGGCGCGCGCCTGCGGGCGCCCCGCCCCCCGCGCGCGCCCAACCGCCGCCGCGCCGCGCGCCGCGCCGTCGCCGTGCGCGGCGCGCCCCGCCCGCCGCCGCCTCCCACCCCCTGCCGCGACTCCTTTCAACCCGGCCCTGCTCGACACGGCGGCCGGGCTGGAGGAGCCGGTGCAAGCGATCTACCTCGCCTTCCTCCTCGGCTTCCTCGTCGTCGGCGCGTACCTCGTCGTGCGCCAGGTGCGAAGAGAAAGAGTGGTGGATTGGTGGCGGTTTGCGGGCCCGCGGGCGCTGGGAAAGGAGTCGCTCGAGGTCCCTCACCCACCCTCCACACCCCCGCACCCCGTCGCCTCCGTCCCCCTTCAGGTCCTGATCCGGCGCGAGCTGGAGGAAGCCGCCAAAGTGCTCGGCGAGCGCGTGCGGTCGGCGACGGCGACCCCGGAGGACGCGTTTGAGTTGGGGGTCATCCTTCTTCGCAAGAAACTCTACACCTCGTCCCTGAAATCCCTGGAAAAGGCGAGGGCGGGGTGGGGCGGCGCGGACGCCGACCTGGCGCAGGTGCACAACGCGATCGGGTTTGCCAACTTCCAATTGAACAAGTTGGAACCCGCCGTCGCGGCGTACCGCGCCGCGACCGCCCTGCAGCCCGGCTACGTGACCGCGTGGAACAACCTGGGGGACGCCCTGGAAAAGGCGGCGTCGTGGGACGACGCGCTCGCTGCGTACGACGCCGCGCTCGCGGTCGACCCCGCGAACGCGGTGGCCCGCGCGCGCGCGGATTTCGTGCGCGCGCGGGCCGCGGCGAGGACGTGAGCAGAGGCGGAGAGGGGAGTGAGGGCGGGCGTTGAGCGTGTGTTTCAGGCAGCGGGGCGTTTCTTCGCGCGCGTTCCCTCTCCCTCCCCCTCTCGCCGCCGCCCTTCACCCCGGCCGTCGGCGTCGCCGACCACGCTCGCTCCCAGGGCGGCGCGCACGGCGGCCGCGGCCGCGGCGGCCGCGGCGGCGGCCTGGGCGGCGAGCAGCGCGCGCGACACTGCCTCCGCGCCGCCCTCCCTCTCCGCGTCCAGCGCGGCGTGCAGGCGCGCCACGGCCTCGCCGCTCCCGCCCTCGAGCACGGGCGGCAGCAGGTGGGCGCCCGCGGGCGACGCGGCGAGCGCGGCGAGTCCCGCGCCCGAGCACTCGGAAACGCCGGCGGCGAGCGCGGCGAGCGCGGCGTCGGGCGGGAGAGAGGCCAGGGCGATGCAGGCGTCCCAGTCGGCGGCCGGCGACGACGCGGCGCCTCCGTGCTCGAGCCGGGCGCGAACGCGAGAGAGCGCGGCGTCCGGTGCGACCGCGCCCGCCGCCGCCACCCTATTCGCTGCCTCGGACCGCATGGCCTCCTCCACCATGCGTGTCACTGCGTGCCGCAGAGCAAACGCCGCGGCCTCCGGCCGGCCGTCGATGGCCCGCACCAGGTCAGACGCCCACCAAAAAGACACCGCCGCCGTGCGCTCGCTCGACGCGACGGCGTGCCACCACCCGTTCGGAATGAACAGAACGTCTCCCGGAGCCAGGACGGTGTGCAGGGCGCCGGGTGCGGCGGCGAGGGCGAGAGCGGCGGCGCCGGCGTGGTTGGCCGACTCGCCCCCGGGCGGCGCGGGGTCCAGCAGCGCCGTGGCAGACGGCGGCGCGAGAGTGACGGTCTTGGAACCCGTCGCCACGCACAGCAGGCCGTGCAGGGAGTCATAATGAAGGGATGCCGTCGACACCCCCCCAGTCAACCACAGATGCGCCGTCGCCCGCCCCGCCACCGGCTCCAACAACCCCGGCATCGACGCGTCGGCGGCTAGGCCGGCGAGCGCACCGGTCAGCGGCTCCTGCGCGAGCCGCGCGCCGGGCTCGCGAGCCGCCCACGGCCCGGCGACGAAACCTTCAAACGAGCTGCTCTCCGCCTCGCGCCGACCCGCGCTGCCGGCGCAATCGTTGACGAGCACGTCGACGGTCGCCGACGCGGGCACGGGCGCCGTGAGGCTGGCCGCCGTCGTCCAGCGCGTCAGCGCGGGCCACGCCGACACGAGGCCGCGCAGCACCCGCGGCTCGCCCGCTGCCTCCAGGTCGGCCAGGGAGGCGAGCGGGGCATCGAGCACCGGCGCGGGCGGCGCCATGTGTGGCGCAGACGCGCCGCCGCCGGCCAGCGCCACACTCCCCGCCACGATGCTCGCCGCCGCCGCCGCCCGCCTGCTGCACGGCGGCATGTCGCCGACGCCGCCGCTTCCTCTGGCGGTCGTGCGCGCGCCCGACGCGGCGGCGCTCTCCGCGCGCGGGTGCCCGCCGGGGGCAAATGTGGTGGTTCTGGCGCGCCCGCCGCCCGCGGCCGTCGACATCGTGGCGCTGGCGTCGTTGCCGCCGATGGTGGGTTGGGGTGGATGGATCGGCGGGAGAAAGGGGGTGGTCAGGGCGCGTGGCCTCCACGCGCGCAGCGCGCGCGCGGCCGATGCCGTTCCCTCCTCTCTCCAGGTCGTTGCCGTCCCCCTCGCCGACCCCGCGCCCGCCGCTCTCCTCCTCACTGCCGGCCTGGCGACCCAGCCCGCGCTCCGCAAGGCGGTTTTGGCGGACGTGGGCCTGCTGGCCGCCGCGGTCGCCGCGACGCTCGGCAGCGCCTCGGCTCCCGCACCCACCGCCCTGCGCGCCAAACTCGAGCTGATCACAAACACACCGTGCCCCAAGTTTCACACGGATGCTGTGGGCTGCAGGGCTCTGGTCACCTATTGCGGAGAAGGAACCCTCTTTTGCGACTCGCGCGGCGTGACCCGCGCCCCGTCCCCCCTCGGCCCCACGCCCGCCATCGCGTTCATCGACCCGGCGCACGTCTCCCAAGTCGCGGCCGGCGACGTGCTGCTGCTCAAGGGCGCGGCGCACGCCGACGCGCTGTCCACCGACGGCGCGGCGCACCGGTCGCCGCCCGCCACGCCCGGCGCGGGCGCGCGCCTGGTGCTCACCCTGGATGACGTGGCGCCGGTGGCGCCGGCGTGCGCGGACGGGTGCTGCTGAGGGGGGCGGGGAGGACGCGCGCGGCGGGGGCACACTGAAACCAACGGCCCGCCCTCCCTTTCCGCCCTCACCCGCCGCCCTTGCCGCCACCGAGCACCGCGGCCGCCAGGTGCGCCCAGAGCACGGCGTCGGCGGGGCCGGCGCCCGCGGCAGAGCGGGGGAGACTGTACTCTGCCAGCGGCACCGCGAGCGGCGCCAGCTCGCCCGCGCCCGCGGCCGCCGCGGCGTCGGCCAGCGCGCCGCAAAAGTCGGCGAGGGCAGGGGCGGCCTCCGCCAGGTCGGCCGCGGCGGCCAGCTCGACTTGCACGCACACGCCGCGCGGCGGCGCGCCGCGCCGCGTCGCCGCCCGCCCCACGCGCGCCGCGACGTCGCCGGCGGCGTGCGAGGGGCCGTCCAGGGTGAGGCGGGAGGTTTGGGCGAGGCCGGCAAAGGCGGCGACCATGGCGGCGGCGGCGGGGGAGTCGACGGCGAGGACGGCGCGCGCGGCCGCGCACACCAGGTGCACAGCGGGGCCGTCGCCGTCGCCGCCAACGGTGACGACAGCGACTTCTCGCGCGGGGGAAGGGGTGGGTGCTTCTTCCGCTGCCCGGCGCCAGACAGCCACGTCCGCGGACCACGCGCCCGTCGCCGGCCCGCACACCGCCTCCACGGCGGCGCACACAGCGTCGTACGCGGCGGCGGGGGGGGTGGCGGGGTCGGGCGCGAGGAGGAGGAGCCTGAGGAAGGAGGGAGGGGGTGGTTGGGGTGTGTGCGCGCGATCCGCCACACCACGCGTCTCGCGGCGATCCAGTGTGCACCGCGAGCCGACGCGGAGGGCAAGCGGGCGCCCGCGGGCGCTGAGCTCTCACCACTTGACCCCCATCGCGGCCGGCGCGACCCCGCGGCCGGCGGCCGCGCTCGCGCTGGATGCCGCAGGCGCCGGGCGGGGTGGTGCGGTGCCGCTGCTGGAGTGAGCCGCGCCGCCCGCCGACGCCGCGCTCCACCCCCACACTCTGCGGCCGTTTCCCGCGCCCGCCACCCCGCCCGCCGCGCCCCGCGCGCGCCCGGCGCCACCCGCCCGCGCGAGAGCGGCAACCAAACCCCAGCCCCCCGCGCGCCCTCATCGCGCGATGGCCGACCCTGCGGC
>Ga0315284_10000284_pt1 | contig 69393 bp, 116 predicted proteins | sample YL17G09_16_MG_FD_203696 | JGI IMG/M metagenome (GOLD analysis project Ga0315284, IMG submission 203696) | Sediment microbial communities from Yellowstone Lake, YNP, Wyoming, USA - YL17G09_16 | ecosystem: Environmental > Aquatic > Freshwater > Lake > Sediment | place: USA: Wyoming | collected...
TGCTCCAGGCCTGCACGCCGGGGCTTGCGCCCGATAGCACGGGCTACGAGCCGGCGTTCCCATCTCACGGATCTGCTCCGGCTACGCCGTCGCCGAAGTCCGAGGGTTCTTGCCCGGATCCTGGTGGGGAGCCCATCGAGCTTGGCCGATTCCCGGCTCGTGTTGTGTATGCACCTCGGGACGGTGCGACGATTTTCGTTCGAGAGTCGAGCAGGTGTTGGCGGCAGGTCTACGCGGGGTCATCGACGCGGACGGTCCAGTCGGTAGGGCTCGATTCTTCCGGCTGGCGGGGTCTGCTTATGACGGTGAGCGTGGAGACCGAGGCCGGGCCAGGCAGGGCCACGGTCTTTGCGAAGTATGAGAATGGGCGGTACCGGACGGTGAGCGTGGGCGGGTGCGAGCTAGACGGGTTCGTGTTCAAGATCCCGCAAGCGGAGTGCGAGGCTCAGGTGGAGCGCTACGCAACTCCCTGAGCGATGGCTACAGTCGGGGTCGATGCCCACGACGGACGAGTACGAAGCCGGGCTGCGGCGGACCCCCTCTGGCCTTGGAGCGGTGGTCTTCCTTGTTCTGACGGCGGTGTTCTCAGTCGTTTCTTCAGCGGCGGAATGGGCTTTTTGGGGGAGCATCTTCGGCCGGTGAGAGATCCGGGGCAGGACCAGGACTCGGGCCCTTGCTCGTGGAGGGGAGTTCTCCGGTGAAGGCTTCTCACTTAGGAGTCCGTGAGATTCGCCGGCAGCTACGGCTGTCGCGGGCCCGGATTCGGGCGGGCGGCGGGTGGGCTGCCCGCGAGGATTCTATGTACTGGATAGAAGAACTGGACCGGGCTTTACGGCTTCAAAAGCAGCGGCAAATAAGGGGGTCTTTTGGGATTGTACGGGAGTCAGTGCAGGTTTTTGGGTCTATATCCATGAGGGGAAGTGCTTGAGTCCCCTCAATTTTTGCGTTCCCGTCTGCGTTCCCACCTCATTTCTAAGGGACCTTTAGACTTTGACGCTGGCTTCAAAGCTCCAGGACATTGCGAACCATGTGGCGCTCGACCCGAGGGACGGGGAGCCGAGGCTGACGCTTCGTTCGAGGCTGAGCCACGTGGGGCCTCTTTGCTCGTGCGGCTCGGTTGAGTGTCGCAACGTGGGGTGTCCGAGCGGACCGCAGGTAGGTTCGACGGACGAGGTCTTGTTCATCCTCTCGTGCTGGGCGTGCTCGGACCGGGGGTGTGTGCACGATTGGAGCTTCACGGAGGGGGACTTGGCGGGGGATCCGCTTGGGCTTCTGCTGCTGAATTCCCCTGGTTCTTGGCAGAACATCATCGACCGGCTTGAAGCCACACCGTTCCGGGAGCGGCTCACGTCGTGGGACTGGCTTCTAAGTGATGATTCCTCTTAGGCAAGGGGAGTCAACGTCCAGAGCCAGGCGGGGTCCCATGGGTCATCGGAGACCATGGGACGGCTCTCGAACGAGGTCGAGACGTGCCAGCCATGCTTCATTTCGGCGTGTCCGGTTCCTGCTTCGAGCTTTCCTCGGCCTTTCGGGTGTGGGCGGAGGATGACGATGGCGGCGTATTTTCGGTCGATGAGTTCGGAGCGCGGGTCTGTGGTCTTCCAGACCGGGGGTCGGCGCTCGTCTTCTTTGGCTTTGGCGAAGCCGGCTTTCCAGGAGAAGTCCCGAGCGGATCCCGGTGAGAACGGCGGGTCTTCTTCGCCGGTCATGAAGGCCCGGTAGCCTTCGAGGAGGTGCATCATGTGTTGGGCGTTGGCGTCGGCGGAGCTGTTCGGGTCGTACTCGCTATGGGGCCATTCCATGATTTGTAGATACACCGATAGGTTTTGATCGGTTCTCGTCTTGGTTGTCATGAGGACAACAGCAAGGACGGACGGGCAACCGGATCGGACGCCGATGGGGACCAACTTGACCGTGGTAGGACCCCTGGGCTGATGCAAAAGAAACGGCACGTACGACCCTTCGTGGCACCTTGTTCCGTCCAGTACCTCTGCTAGCGAGGTAGTCTGACCGTCCAGGGTGGGCTCACGAGGGGTCGTATGCTTTAAGCGGTGTACTCTTCTCTCATGTTCGAGAAGTTGAGCAAGCGGGAGCGGGCGAAGCTGGACAAGGCTTTGGCGGTCTTGAGGAACCCGGCACCGGGGGTGAAGCTCGTATCGCACGGGTGGGTCTCCGGCGAGGAGCGGGCTCGGGAGGATCTCGTCCGAGCAGCGGAGGCGGCCTTCAAGGACGGGCTTCTCATGGTCGAGGTCGCCAAGCTCGTTCGGGACGGCTACGTCAAGGCGAACGGGGGGCGGAAGGACATTCGGGTCACGCTGACCGCGTTGCCTACACCGACGGAGAGAATTGAAGCTGCGTTGGATGACGGGGAGGGGTGAGTCCCGGATCGCGGCTGCGCCGCTAGTGTAGATACAGAGATGAGTTTAGGGCCGGAGGGGTGAGCGTATCTGATCGCGGCTGCGCCGCTGTTATGGATCCAGAAGGAGAGGCCATGGCTGTATTCATCGTAGCGTTTTCGACACCGGGGGTGACGCAACCGGCGGCCTCGTGGGAGGCGCCTTTTGCGGAGGAGGCGTGCAAGCGGGCGTGGGCGGCCCGGCCGTTTGGGGACGCGGTGGACGCGACGGCGATGGGGGGCGGGTACGCGTACCGGCTCAAGCGGGAGGGGCTCGATTGGAAGATCGTGGATTCCCGTGCCACGCCAGGGCTGGGGTGATGGACGTCTTCGAGGAGCTGGAGAAGGCGGGGCACGCGTTGACCTTGGTGACGGGGATGACGGCGGGGGTTTCGACGTACTACTGCGAGGGTTGCGGGGCGCTGGTCCAGGTGGCCCACGAGGGGCTCAGACTGTCTCACGTCCCGAAGGGCTCCTGGTCGACGGCGAAGGCGTGCAAGCCTGCTGGCGGGGCTGTGGGGGCGGAGCGTTCGTCCTTGAAGCAGAAGCTCGATGCTCTCACGGAAGCGGATTACGAGAAGCTGAAGGCGGTGTAGGCTCCGACGCTATGAGTGACGAGGACCTCGTGTTGTATTGCCCGATCCACGGGCAGACTCGGGCGATCCGGCTCTCGAAAGCGGACGAGCCCCCCGAGGTGAAGCACCTCATTTGCCTCCGGTGTGTGGCCGAGGCGATGGCGTACCCCTTTGAGCGAAAGAAGGGGAAGGGTTCGGGTCTATGATGATGCTCGCCCGTACCGAGGACACCGGGTTGTTTTTGGCTCCGAGTGGCCGCTATGTGGTGTTTCGTCGAGCTGCCCATGGGGAAGACTGCTTCGTGTTCTCCGAGCGGGGGGCCATCCAGGAGGGCTGGCTGTGTGCGGGCGGCGTTGGGTACGTGACCCTAGCGGAATGCCTCACGGAAGCCTCTGCGCGAGCGGCCTTCGCTCTCTTGACCGGGTCGTGACCTCGTGACCAGGCGAACTACATCAACGCGGCGAAGAACCCGACGGTTTGGGACCGGCTTGGGGATCCGCCGGTGTAGATACAGGGTATGCCGTGGATTCGGTTTTGGCATCAGGGCAGGTGTCCGTCGGGGCACAACGACGAGGAATCTCGTTACGAGTGGTTCGAGCGGCGTCTTGATGACAACCAGCTCAGGGACCACGCGGACGAGTTGGTTCCGTCGTGGCGGCGGGAGGCGGAGCGTGGCTACAAGTACGGCTTCGAGGTGGTGAGGGGGCGTCTTCCGGCGCGGATTCGGGATCGGCTTGTGGTGAACTACGAGCGGGCGAAGGCCAACGCGGAGAGGATGCTGGACATCTTGAACAGCAAGAAGGCGGTGCCCAAGCCGAAGAAGCCGAGATCGAGGAAGAAGTCCCCGACCGCGTGGGATCGCGTGGGATCGACGAAGTCCGAGCTGGGTCAGTAGTAGAAGTCGTGCCAGTCTTCACCGCGTACGCGAACGACGGTTCCGACGAAGGCTGAGCAAGCTCGCCCAGGGTCATTCACGGCGGAGAACTCTTGACGCTCTGCGTCGTCCTTCTCTCCGAAGTCATCATCGTCACTGGCGGCTTGTTTGCTTTACGGACTCATAGGGTTTCGCTTTCCCAGTTGGAAACGAGCCGCCAGAGCTGACCAAAAAGCTGAAGGCTTTGACCCTTCTTGCCGCCGAGATGGAGAGTGACGATGACGGCTTTGCGGAGGTCGTCCAGGTGGGCTTCTCGCTCGATGAAGAGCATGAGAGCGCCATCGTGCAGACCTTGGCGAACCGGGCGCTTAATGCTCTTCAGATCGTCGAGTTGAGGTAGAAACCTCTTGGGGACGATGAGGTCCGGTAACCGCCAAAAGCTCATCGTGAGGCCGATCTTCGGCTCGAAGTAGAAACTGGCGTGTCCCACCTCGCCGGTATCTCGGTCGATGGCGAAAGCCGGTGTCTTCCCCTTGTGCATCCAGAGGCGGTTTCGCATCCGCTCCGTCATGATCTCATCGCCGTAGGGGTCGAGGACGAGGTAGTGCTTGTCGTCCGCATGGACGTCGAAGTTGAAGAGGTGGGACGAGTCCGGCACCTTTGTCTTGGTCTTGCGCCTTTGCCATCCACGATCGCAGTCGTAGACCAGCTTGAGGGTCTTCCCCTCGGCCTTCCGAAAGTGGATCTGCTTCATACCTTGTATCTACACCGACGAGCCCTAGACGATCAAAAAACCTCGGAGTACCCTTCCATCATGATTCACCGAGGCGCCACGAGCCCTACTGGCTGGACGACGTACGAGTGCTCGGACTGTCAGGCCCAATGGCAGGTTCACGCGCACGAGGACCCAAAGGTCGTGACGGAGCATCCTGAAGTAGAGTGCTTGGAGGTCCAGAAGGAAAACGCTGAGTTGTTGGAGCTTCGGAAGAGGCATCCAAACCGGGCGTTTGCTCGGAGCGCCTTGGGTGGTGGGTTCATTCCGATCTAGCCCAGGCTCTTCCGGTACAACTTGCAAGCCGCGAGGAACTCCTTGGTGGGAGGGACTTCGGGCTTGGGGGTGATCTTCTCGGGGAGAAGGCCCCAAAGTTCCGGCACCCACCAACACAAGGCGTGACCCTGGGCGTCTCGGTGGTCGCGGATACCTTTCCGGAGCTTCTTGACCTCGGCGATCAGATCGTCTCGTTCGAGGTCGTGGACGTCGGCATTGAGGGGGTCTTCGCACTCGATGCAGATGGGGTGGAAGTCGAAGGAGCCCCCGGAGGTTCCGGTGATGCGGAACTTCCGGGTGGCTTTCCACTCGTCGCACGTATCGCACCGGATGATGCTGATCCCCATCTCACCCCTTGGAGCGGCGGGGGTCGTGCCCGTGGCTGTCCTTGAGCCGGATCCGGCCGTCATCGCCCCGTTGGACGACCAGCTCGGAGGCGGCCTTCTGGGCCATGGCTCGCCCGATGGCGATGGCTTCCTTCTGGGACTTCAGCCGTTTGTAGGCCTTGGAGGCGCCGGCCTTTTTGACCTGCCAACCGCCTTTCGGGTGAGGGCTCACGTAGACGTCGCCGCCGTGCTTTTTGACGGCCTTCTTGGTTTTCATGCGGACCGGCTACACCGGTGGTTGTATTTTCAGGGTTTAAAGTCTTGTTGATTGTGCGGTGTTGTGCCGGACTCTGCGCCGAGACCCGTTCTGTTCATTCAGGTTTTCCATACGGGGGTCTTCCCGGATGGACGACCGAACGCCAACCCTGTGTTGGTCAACGACCTCGACGTAGGGTACGAGGCACAGGACCGCAAGGTGCCGGTCTATGTGCCGCACGGCGGGTCGATCATCATCCCGGCGTCGTCGCGGTCGATGCTGTCCTTTCACCAGGGCGTCATCTTCAAGTTCTGTCAGGTGGGGATCCTTCGGGCTCGGATGTTCGTCCAGCCGGAGCGATTCACGACCGCGACCCGTCCCCCGGCGACTGAGTACCCCATAGGGGTACTCATCTGGAACACCACGGATGATGGGCCCAACTGGTCTGACGGGACGCAGTGGGTGGGCGTGGCTGCGGCCATGGGTGCTGCGGGCGGTGACCTCTACGGGACGTACCCGAATCCACAGGTTGGGGGCCTCGAAGGGATCCCTATCGAGGCGCCGCCTCCGACCAACGGCGACACCCTTATCTACGATGGGGCCCTGAACGAGTGGGTTCATGCGCCCATCGTCTTCGGTGGCGGCCCTCCCGTGGGCCCTGCGGGCGGTGACCTTTTCGGGGTCTACCCGAACCCTACGGTGACCGGGCTTCAAACGGACCCTCTCGCTGCGAAGATCGCAAACGGCTTCATCAAACGGAACGCCACGAATACGGCTTGGGAAGAGGTCGCCTACGGTTCGGCTGCGAACACGGTTTGCGTTGGAAACGATGCTCGCCTCTCGAACGCTCGAACGCCGCTTGTGCATGCACCCACGCATGCAACGGGAGGGACCGATCCTCTTGCTGTAGCCAGCACCACGGCGACGAACAACACCGCGACGACGGGCGCAACGGTCAACTCCGGGACGGCTGCCGTTGCGATCACGGATCCGGGGCACACGCACACGATCAATGCGGCGACGGCAACCAACACCGCGATCACGCGTGTGTTTCACGAGACGTTGCAGTCGGTTCAAAACGACGCGGCCCTATTGGTGACGCTCAACAATCAAGCAGCGAGCGCTCTACCGTCCACTCAGATCGCGAACCCCAGGATCTTGGACGTCGATTTCCCAGCCGCTTGGAACGGTGGGACGGTCACTGTCAACGGGACTGACCTTTACGGCACCGTGGTCACCGAGACCTTCACCAAGCCCGGTGGCGGCGGCGTAGCCCACGGAACGAAGGTCTTCTCTTTCATCACGAACGCTGTCAACAACACCCCGGCGGTCACCCTCAACAACAATGCGCAGGTCAACATCAGCTTCGAGATCGGAGTGGCGAACGTACCCGTGACCGCGTTTTTGAAGGTCACCATCCAAGGGGTTGCGGACACATTTGCAGCGCAGAACCTCACGCTCGGCTGGTTCGATACGACGGGTAACCATAGCGGCGGTAAGACCGTTGAGGTCTGGTACACGCAAGCTCTCACGGTCACCCAGAACTCGCACACGCACACGGCGGTTACGGCCTCAACGGGAGTGACGACTTCCGATGCGGGTCACACGCATGGCGTGACTGATCCGGGTCACGGGCATACGCAGAACGGGCACGTTCACAACCTCACGGGTTGATCCTTCGTGAAGTCATGGCTGGCCAAAGTTCTCTTGGGGATCTCAGAGGAAGAGATCGCGGCTCTTCATGCTGAGCTGAGCGTTGAGCGGACGTTGCGGGCACGTGGCGAGGCGGAGCTTCTGAAGGCGCACTCGAATTGGGCCCACGCGAACGAGGAGCGATACCGCCTACGCGCCAGGGTCACGGAGCTTCAAGCTCGGGTCGCTCGCTGCAAGTGCCGGGTGAACTAGCTCTTGAACTTGAGTCTGCTCGCTAGGAACTCGGCCTCTTCGTGGTTCAAGGGCTTGTTGTCCTTGCGTTCGATGGTGACATCCACCTGGGTGACCCCGCCCTTGCGGTCCTTCTTCGGTTTGCCACCGAGCACCCCTCCACGGCGATCGAGCCACTCGTCCCACTTCATTGGCTCTAGGTGCTTCGCGAGGGCTTCGAGGGTCAGGAAGGTCTTCTCGTGCTGCGTCCTGTTGGCTGTGTCGCCGTCGTCCCATTCCTCTGCGGAGTAGGTCGCTTGGTTGACCCGGACGCTATAGCCCTTCCAGTGCGCTTTTTCCTCGGGCACCAGCTCGTTCAAATCGCTCTCGAAGAGGACGCCATCTTTCGCAGATCGCGGTTCGTCGTCATCCTGAGTCGCTTGAAGAAAGCGAGCCACAACGCGGTGGGCGAGCGGATCCATGCGGGTTAAGAGAGGTACGATACGACTTCGTACTTGTCTTCGCTGAGCTTCGTATACGAGATGTGGAGCGTCGTGTTCTCGATCTCGGTTGGGGAGAACGGGTCTTGGGGGTTCGAGAAGGCGAGCCGGAAGTTGACCGTTGCCTGGTCTCGCATGAAGTAGTGGGCGGAGGGGATGTCGGCCAGCTCCAACCCAGCCTTGTCCAGCACGGCGTGCATCCCGTTCATGGCGGCCCCCATGCTGCGGAAGCGGCCGTTGCCGTCGAAGCCAGCGCGGACGAGTTCGTGGTTGACCTTGCTTCGGCGGGCCGAATCGAGGTGATCTGGTCCGTGCGCCTGGCGGTCGTAGGAGTAGCCCATCGTAGAGTCACGGCCGAAAGGGACTTTATTCGTCCCGGTTGATGTGCTCCCAGGCGGTCTTGGCCGGCAGGACCTTTCGCCCGGCTCCTGGCTGGAACAGGTGCATATCCGGCGTGTAGGTCATGACGCTGATGAGATCCCCGCCGGCCGAGGCATTTAGCTTCGGGTTCTGAGGCAGCGTGAAGTGGAGCGTGTGATCCGAAAGGATCTGAACTTCCTTCGGTGTGGTCTCGGGTCCGACGAAGAAAAGCCGTTGTTCACTCGTTCGCGTGACGTAGAGCCACACGTCTCCGGGAACGAACGAGAGCTGTTCATGGTACGGGGTTCGCCACTCATTCCAGAGGTACCGGTAGTGCTCCGGGGCGAGCGGGAAGATGAAGCACATCCCGTCCTCGTCGGACTCTGGTGTCCAACGGTTGGCTGCCCCTGAGTCTTCCGGGCGCAACTCTCCCATGCGGAGGAGGGAGAGCGGCTTGAGGGCTGCCCAGTACTGGCCTTTTGCGGGCCATCGTGAGACCTCCTCCGGCTTCATTGTCCGAAGTGGGCTCTGAGAATGGCTCCGTACACCCGCATGTTGGGGTGGAAGCGCCGGAAGTACTCTTCGTCCACTCCCGTGGTGATCTTCGAGAAGGCTGCTGCGACGGCGGGGGATCGAGACCAGCCGGCATCGCAGTGCACGAGGAAGTGCTCGACAGGGAGTTTCTCCTTCACGAAGGCGAGGAGGGTTTGAGCCATCGTGTCCGTGAAGAGTGTCTTGGGGTCGATCTTCTCTTCGGTGAACAGGAGATGTTCGACTTCAGGCGGGTGGTGATCGATGTCGTGGAAGTCCATGCGAAGGACACCGACGGTTAGCGGGCCGATAGGGAGCTTGGCTTCCTTGGGGTCACCGGGCGTACGGATGCTGACGATGAGGTTGGTGACCTCATGGGGAGTCGTCGCTTCGATATGCTGCCGGGAATAGACGAAGAACTTCACGGATAGACCTTGAGGGCGAGGTAGACGAGGCGGGCCACGTTGCGTGGAGCCTTGGTGAGAAGCTCGGGCTCGTTGCCGTTGAACCATCGAAACTCTGTGAACTCCTCGCACGGCTTGGGGACGTCACGTGTGGGGACGTCGACGAGGAAGGCGAAGTTCATGTGCCAGCCCTTCTCGGGAGGGCCCTCGTGTTCTTCGTAGGTGATGAAGCCGTCGGGGGTTCCCTCGATGGTGTTCGGTCGCGCGATCGGCACGAAGGTCATCACGGACGGATCGATCCCTGTCTCCTCGTGGGCCTCTCGTTTGGCCGCTTCGAGCGGCGTCTCGTTCGGCTCCAGCTCCCCGCCGACAGGGACCCAGAGGTTGAAGCGCTTGTGGAGGATGAGGAGAACGGCTCCGGCATTGCGGAGGTAGATGCTTGAAGTGAAGGCGCGACGCATTTCAGTCCTTGGTGGGGCCACCTCTCTACACCGGACCGAACACGGACTCATCCTTTCTTCGTCAGAGCGGTGTAGTACGGGGTGAATGGCCTGGACGGATTGGGTACTCGTTGCGGTCCTGGCCTTGGGCTTCCCGGTGATCCTCTTGCTTCAACGGATCTATGCGGCTCGGGTTCGCCGGCAGGCGCGTCTTGCCGATCGACTTTGGGCTCAGGTCTTGGATGACATGAAGAAGGGGAAGCTCCGCTGAGTCGCTTCGCTGCTCTAATCCACGAAGACTCGGGTTCGTCCGTATTGCGGTCCTTCGATAACCGGGCGGAGGCAGATGCCTTTGTTGAGGACATCGCGCAAGCCGACGGCGGGCCGGTTTCGATCGAAGAACGCTTCCTAGGGAAGTGTCGAGGTTGTCGGGGTCTGGGGTGGTTGGGCCCTGAAGCCCTCTTCCGCTGCCCTGGGTGCGTCAAGGACGGCCGAGCGCCAACACCACTGACTCCGAGCGAGGCGGCCTACGAACGTGTTCTGGAGGCCGCTGAGATGGCTCTGGCGGCATCGGGCTCGTCCTCCGATCCGCGATTCATGAACGCGTACGACACGCTCGCGTGGTACCTGGAGCGGCGACGCACGATGTGGGAACGCTTGTGAAGGCGTGGGTTGCGAAGGGGTACCGGGGCGGGTACTTCGATCAGGATCCCGAGATCGCGACTTTTCAGGATGTCGCGGTGGGGGACGAGATCCACGAGCAGCACGATCCGGCTCAGGACTGGATCGAGGATTTCAAGATCCGCCACCCAACCGGATGGGTCGTGATGTGTCGCGTGGGCCAAGAGACCATGGAACACAGGGTCTATGTCGAGGATCGGGTCGATGCGATCTTCAGTTCCATGCACGATGCCGATGCGTGGGTTCATCGCTGGCATCGTGAGTGGTACGCGAAGAGCTGGCGTTACCGGCTCACTACGATTTACTTCCCGGAACGGGAGCCGGTGGTGCATCGCCGGACGGTGTGGGAACGGCTCCTCAACGACTAGCGGTTAATCTTCTTCTCTAATGGTCATCTTCATGACCGACACGCCGACGCCTGCTCAGATCGCCCAAGTCCAGTCGAACCTCACGAACATGCAGGCGTTCAACGATTACGTCTACAACCAGGGCGGGTCGAGCCGGATCACGAACGCGTACCTGCTCATGACGATCCAGGACAACAACGACCTGGGGCTCAACATCGGGTTGAACCTCATGGAAGGGATGTTCTGGGCTGTGGGCGGCATGCTTGGTCCCATCGGCAACTTCGCGGCGAGCTTCCTCTCCGGGATGCTGTCCTATTGGGCAGATTCGGAAAACACGCCCCCGAGCTTGAACCAGACGTTCGCGAGCCTCTTCCTCCGCATCCAGGCGCAGTCGCTTGCCGTGGACACGGCTCTGGCGACCTACTACCAGGACGTGGCCGGGAACTGGAACACGAGCTTCACGTACAACGGTACGACCTGCACGATGGAGGACCTCTCCACGTTCCAGTTCCCCGCTGAGACTGACCCTGAGTTCGAGAAGATGGCGGCGGCCTCGATCTTCGCCCTCGACCAGTACATCTGGTCGACCGTGATGAAGATCAACTACGTCGTCACCCTATGGGAGCTGACGAGCGGTCCGACCATCTTTCCTGGCAGCGAAGGCGACCCGCCTGTCTCTTGGGACGAGATGTTCATCCAGAAGAACCCGGCCTACTACAACACTTGGAGCTGGCACAACTCCTCGGGCTGTGGGGACACGACGGGCTGGGAGATCAACGAGTACAACCTCGGCACGGGGGCGGGCGTCTTCACCGACGGGTCGATGTCCAACGAGGCGTGCGCCTACCTCTTCATCGACTCGGCCGATGGGGTCGTCATCAACGAGAACGGGCTCTACGCCAGGGCGACCGTCTTCAACAACCTCGGCCTCAGGACGGCCACACAGATCGTGAACGACTCTGGCCCCACGGGGGAGAAGCTCTCGGTCGGGTACCTCCGTGCGATGGCGGAGCACCGGACCCTCGGTACGCTCATCCTTCGCGAAGGTCGAGACAAGGTTCAGCAGTCCATCATCGACAAGGCCCATGAGGATCCCGTCTTCGCACGGGATGTCGTGGCCCGTCCGAGGCAGACGCTCGAAGCCTTCCTAGGGGTCAAGATCCCCGAGACCATCGCCCTCACCGTCATCGGTGAGTCGCCTCGGAAGTTCGGCATCGTCATCCCGATCAAGAAGTCGGAGTAACTACTTATCGGAGCCCTTTGGCACGATGGCCTACTCCTATGACCGCCGTGTTGCTCAGAAACAGGCTCAAAGCCGGACCGCCGAGTACAAGGGCGAGGGTCAGGAGATGTTCGAGCTTTTCGATGCCGAGTGGAACACGGTCCACTACGACGAGGAGAAGCGCACGGGTTGGGCTCAGGCGGGTTCTCTTGGGAAAGTCGAGTTCTCGGAGTCTGGCAACGACCCCGCCGTTTGGGTGACCGTGACCAAGCCGCTCCGGTTCAAGGGCAAGCCGAAGGATGTCATGGAGGCTCTCGAAACGATCTCGAAAGCCATCGACATCTACTGAGCGGGTCCTCGCTTACGCTGACTCCTCTTCGTCGTCAGCCCACGCGATGTCCTCCGGGTTCACGTCCCACCCGGCATCAGCGGTGGCTCGGACGAGGGTTTTGAGCGGGTCCTCTCCGGTCGGCACGAACTTGGCGAGCCACGCGAGGAGACGGAGTCCGTCGCATTCGGCATCACGGATGGCGTTGCGATCGGCCCCGGCTTGCATGAGCGGCCGGGGGTCCTCCCATCGCTCATGGGCCTTGAGGGCTGCCTCGTGCTTGCGGACCGCGTCCTCGAACTTGTACGGGGCGTCGAAGTCCTCGCGGACAGGGGGCACCGGAGGCGGCGGCTTCTTGTTGGGCTTCTCCGGCTTGAAGCCGTAGAGCTTCTTGATGGCGGTGAACTCGTCGCGGGACAGGGCGACCCCTCCAGCGACGACGCCGGAGCCGAGGAGCTGCATCATCGAGCCAGCGTTCGGGGTTGTCACAACCGAACCGTTGCTTCCGTCCGTAGTGGGGCGCTTCATTTCCGGCTTCGTTTCCAGTCGTTGAGGGACTCGATAGGGAGGCCGTTGATGACCTGGTTGACGTACTCATCGTAGAAGTCGAGCTTCTCAGGGGGGACCGCCGCGAAGGCCTTCCAGAGCTTCGCGAACTCTTCGACGCGGATCCTCATGAACGCCTCCCGTTCCCGCTTCTCATTTCCTGTCTTCGTGCGCACGAACGTCTTCGGATTGCCCATCAGAGCCTCGTCTTCTTCCCGGTGAAGATGTTGACCACCGTTTCGCCGGGACCGAACGCGGCCCGCATCTCGAACAGCTCTTCGTCCGAGTGGACGTGGTTTGCCATGCGGCGCTTGTAGTCCGCGATGAACGCGTCGTTGTAGTCGTCGACAGCCTTCTTCTGAGCGGCCGGCGGGGTGACGCCTGCGTCCTTGAAGACGTCCATCGGGACGGGGCGGGAGACCGAGGACCAGTAGAGGGCGCCGTCCTTCGAGAACGTTTCCGTCTTGAGCTTCGCCTGAAGCTCGCGTTGCTCTCGTTCTTGCCAGGGGAACATCAGCGGCACTCCTTGGGATCGGGTTCGTTGCCGGTAGCTTTGCAGTGGGTGCAGTCGAACTGGACGACCGTGCGGTACGCCGGCCGGCGGGCGTTGATGGCCGGGTGGACCCCCTCGACGTTGGGGCCCTGGGTCCACGCCTTCTTGCAGACGTACTTCCTGCCCCCGCAGACCGTGCAGGGGGCCATCAGTAGCCACCCTCGCGGTAATCGCGCTGGCGGTTCCGGTCCCCGCCACGCGGCGTACGACGGTCCTTCATGACCTTCGTGGTGTTGCCGTAGCGCTTGATGAGCGCCACGAGGATGGGGTTCCGAATCTTCTTGGAGGGGGTGTCCATGTTGGGACTACAACCGGGGCCCGACCCGATCAAAGGTCACGCGCTCTTTTTGACCTCCGGCTTGTCTCGAAGGTCGCGAACCCGACGACCGCCTGCCTTGTAGGAACGGCCTCGCCAGGTGCGCTTCTCGGGGTTGTGTCGCTTCTTCTTGGCCATGGTGTCACTCGTCTTTCTCGTAGACAGGGCCGATGCTGATCTCGACCTTCTTACCCCGGACAGCCTCGTATAACTCTGCGTCGAACGGCGGCACGTAGAAGCCTTGCGGGACGATGATGTGCCCCTTGGGGTTGTCCTCCAGACAGCCTTTGGTTTTGCAGACGTGGATGTCCGGGTGTGTCATCGGGTTGTAGCCCGGCCGGGGGACGCGGAAGTCCGGGCTGAAGGCCGGATCCTCGTTGGGGTCGACCCACGCGAACAGCTCCGTTCGATGGTAGCTGACGGCCAGAGGTCCGAGCTGGAGCCCGATGAGCGGGAGGCGGACCGCGTAGGCCGAGTCGTGCTCGAAGTCCGTAACCCCTTTGCCGAGGTACGCTTCGAGACGCCAACGGCCATCCCCGCCGCCGTCCTTTTGGGCGCGGATCTGGGTCTCCCCGAGGACGAGCCAATCCCGCTTGGTTTCCCAATTGAGGTGGATCCGAACGACGGTTTTGAGGCGGTCGGAACGGCGGGTGATGTTGCGAAGATCGGTCTCCGCAACCAGGGGCGAAACGACCGGCTCCGGCTTCTCTGCCTCACGGTGCGCCCGAAAGGCCGAGAACTTCGGCTTGGGCTTCACGAGGGCACCGTCAGGGGCATCGCCTTGACGACAGCGGAGAAGGTCTCGCTGTAGGCGGTGACGAGGATGTCGTAGTCGCGGTAGATCGCGCGGCCCTCGGAGTCCTCCTTGGGGAAGGTCGCCTGGAACGACTGCCAGAGGCCCATCGAGGTGTCCGGGTCTCGGACTTCGGAGTTGCGGTCAGCGGACTCGCAGTGCTCCTTCGCGGCGGCGACAGACCACTTGATGACTTCGACGAGGGCGAGGTGCGTGCTCATGGTGGGTCTACAACCGGGGTTGGGATTGATCAAAGAGACGCGAGGTGGGCGAGGATCTTTTCGAGGTCCGAACGGTGAGTCGCGGGAAGCTCGATGTCCCGGAACTTGCGGGGCTCGACCGAGAGGATCTCGATCACGCTGAAGGTGACATGGTAGGAGCGACGCCCCCGGTCCCCAACCCGACGACGGGTCGCGCGGACCTCGAAACGGTCCGACTTGGCGACGAGCCCCCCGCCGACACCGCTGACAGCCTTCGTGACCGAGAACTTCTTGAAGGTCGTGCTGCTCATGGCAGGACTACAACCGACGTGGGGTTCGATCAAAAGGACGTCGCGTGAATCACGCAGCCGGGTCGAAACGCCAGAGGTCGTACCACCGCGAGTCTTCGTTGACGAAGAGGATGACCGTCTTCCCCTGGTTGTCCTCGCAGGCTGCGAAGAACGCCTTCTTGGCTTCGGTCTCGGACGTTGCGTCGAGGATGACGGGGTTCTGGCCGTCGATCGCAAGCTTGAATTCCCCGTTCCGAATCTCGTAGGTGTTCATGCCGGGACTACAATCGAGCCCGGTTCCGATCAAAGCTCTTCGAGCTTTTCGAGAACGTCCTTGGCGATTTCCTTCTCGTCCTTGGGGTAGCAGCAGCACTCGTGGACGGGCGCGTGTGAGTCGCAACCGTCCACGTGTCCGAAGTTGGCGATCTGCCCGAGGGCTTCGACCGCCAGCCGGTACTTCTCTTCGAGGGTCACCGGGACCCAGCCAGGAGAGACTCCACGTCTTCCTCGGTGGCCCCGTTCTCACGGAGCTTCTCCCGGACGTGGGCGGCGAGCTGGTTGTAGACCGACTGCTTGTTGCCCTTGAACCCCAGCTCCCGCTTGGCCTGGGCGTAGACCGAGTGGCGCACCATCTTGATGCCCTTGATCTCCAGCCCGAGGCAACGGAGCATCGTGGTCAACCGGAGCATGGCAATTCCGTTGCCAGTGAACATCGTGCCGCCGCTGCTTCGCTCGATACCGTCCATTTTGACCTCGCCTTCGAGGACCCTACAACCGTGGGCTGGCGGCGATCAAAACGAAGAAGCGATCAGCCCTCGTTGAATCGGAAGGCCACGGCTTCGGCCATCGAGCCGAGCTTCAAGACCCCCTTGGGCGGGGGCATCCCGTAGAGCGTGCCATCCGAGTCGATGACAAGCCCTGGTGCAGTGGACCCATCGGGCAGGACCTCTCGGACTCGCGGGCTGATCACAACGACGCCTTCACCCGTCCCACGAGGATAGAGCTTGAACCGAACGCGGTCTCCGGGGTGGAGGTCGCGTCCCTTCCTGTCCTGGGAGGGGGCGTAGTTCACTTGACGAGAGCTTTGAGATAGTGAGCGAAGGGGGTCAGGATCGTCTTCAAGGCTTGGGCCTTGGGCCCAATGACCATCATCACCATATCTTCAGATCGGCCCGACTTCCTAGCGGCAGCCAACGATGCGAATGCCTTGTTGGCTGCCCCCCACTCCGTCGAGGCCGTCCGGAACGCCTCCGGGTCCGCGTCGGCTTCCGCTTCACGGAGGAAGGGATCGACTTCCTTCTTCAAGTCGTTGAAGACGTCAACGATGTCTTCGTACGCCGCGAAGAAGCGCTCCTTCTCCTCTTTGACCTTGGCGTGGTAATAAGGGAGACTCCGCTGTACGAGCTGCTCTTGCTTCACCAGGGCGCTCGATGCCTTGGTGAGAATGCCTTCCAGTCTCGTGATCGACGCCGCTGCCTTCTGGGCGGTATTCTCGATCGAAGACGAAGCCTTGACAGCTACCCGGTCCGCCAAGTCCATCAGCTCCGAGGCCAACACCTGACGGCTCGGCTGGTGGCTCTGGCTGTAGGCCAGAAGGCGTCGAAGCTCGGATTGGAGGTCTTGCGGGGCCGCGATCTTGCGCATACCCCGACGGTTGAATCGAAGAAGTATCAAACTACGCCCGAGCCCCAGGGCTTGCCCGCCGCTCGGGCGTACAGCTCCGCCGCGCAGCAACGCGGGGCCGTATTCGCGTTCTGACGGCCTCGGGCGGACGCCTGGGCGCCGAACCAGGGGACCGGCGAACCGACGATGTTCTTGTGCTTCCGCCAGACGGCGAGGCCGTGGAGGTAGCCCTTGGTGCCGACGATGAGGGCGTTCAGCTCGGACCCGTCGCGGTACTCGACGATGTAGCCGCGAGCGCCGCACTTGAAGACGACCTCGAAGCCCTGCTCCGCGTAGGGGCTGGTAGACGGGTACTCGATGTTCTGGTGGGTCACCTTGATGCGCTCGACCGAGACAACCTCGGAGCCGAGGGTCTGGAACCAGCGGGCGTTCTGGTCGAGGTCCGCGATCGTCGCGGGGGTCTTCTCGACCGTCACGCGTGTCTTCCAGTTCTTCGTGATCTTGTCGAAGGAGGAGACCGAGGTGTTTGCGATGGTGGTGTTCATGGTGGGACTACAATCGGGTGGGGTCTCGATCAAAACAGAAGGTCGGAACTCAGCCGGCGTTGCGGTACGCTTCGGACTCGCTGACCTGACGGCCCAACTCGGCGAAGCAGGCTTTCAGCTCACGACGGAAAGCAGCGCCCCGGCGGGCGGCCATCGAGCGGCTGATCTCTCCGTCACAGCAGAGGTTCTCGGGCGACAAGTTGTTGTAGAGCCGGCGGATGTTCTGCATGATTTCCGCCTCGGAGCGCTTGGGCTTGGGGGCTGCGGGGGCCTCGGGGATCGCTGTGCCGTTCGCGTCCGTCTTCGTGCAGAGACTCACGGGGACCGTCCAGACGGTTCCTGCCGGGTAGGCGCGGTACGTCCCACGGCTGTCGAGCTGCTTCACCTTGAGCTTGCTCCGGTTGATCTTCACGATTTCACCGAGCGTCTTCTCGCCGAACGCGCGACCGAAGAGGACCTTTTCGCCAACCTTGAAGTCGTTGAGGGTGTTCATGCCGGGACTACAACCCAGCTTTGGCTTGATCAAAGCAACACACCGATCGGGTGCTAAAAAGATCGGTGACGAACCCGAGGAACGGCAAATGCCAAAGGGAGTGAGTACTTACGGTACTCACTCCCTTTGCGCTGGCGACCGAAGTGTGATGCCCGTCACATACGGCGCACCTCGATCCGGTGCATGGGATTGCCGTCGTTCATGCCGATGGTGTCATCGGACAGGCGGTTGACGTGACGGACGTAGAACGCAACGGGGCGAGTCGATCGGCCGATCCAAGGGGACGGGACTTCGAGGACGATCTTGACGCAGTGCCCGTAGTCCGCGCCCAATTGCACGACCGAGACGACATCAACCTTGACGCCCTTCTTGATCTCGCGGGCCTTGCAGCCCTTGGCGATGATGACCTTGATGCCAGCGGTGATGGGGGTGCTCATGACTTCAACTCCGGGAATAGGCGTTCTACGATTTGGGTTGCTTGCTCGCGGGCTTCCGCCTCGCCGTCGCACTTCTCAGTCGCGTACCAAAACCCTTCCCCGTACCGCTCGAAGCCCTTACGTGTGGCTTCGATGACGCTCTTCCGGCTCCGGGGAGGCGGGTCGTTGGGGTCTTCGAGTAAAAGTTGGATGATCACGGCCTGGATGAGCCCGTCGCGACCCACGTGGACCTTGAGGGTCAACGTGAACATCTTGTCGCCGTTCTTGCGGAGCGTGGCTTTCATCCCACGCACCCGTGCGGCCAACCTGCGAAGTACCGCTTGGTCTCCCAGGACCAACAGTCACCGCATCGGTAAGCCTCATCACCCGCGTTCGGCATCTCGAACTTGACCGTGGACACTTCGTCGACCGCGACTGCGTGTCCGCAGTCGAGACACTCGAACGCTTCGTGCTCTGCGTTCGTGTAGAGCACGAACGTCACCCCACCGCGTCGGACGTTCTCTTCGCCGCAGCTTTCGCAGCAGAAGGTCTCCGAGTTGTGGCGGCCAAGGACCACACCAACCGCGTCCGCGTGACACTTGAGGTCTTCGTCCGTGTAGCACTCGCACTTGGTCGCTTTGGGGGTCTTCATGGTGGTGTGCTTACAATCGGGTCGGGTTTCGATCAAAACCACACTGGTTCAAGTGAACTGGTCTTCCAGTTCGCTGTACTCGACCCAGTAGCAGTCGGTGTCAAAGTCGCCGGTCGTCCCCTTGGGGGAAACCTTGAACTCCTTGGTTTCGCTGAGCTTGGTCCAGACGGCGCCGTCGATGACACGCTCGCCCATGTCGGGGAGTCGGCGAAGGGCCTTCACGTGCGGGTTGGTGGTGACCATGGTGTTCACGCGTTCTCCTCCTCTGCGGCATGCGGTGCATCTGCAATGCAGCGCTCGCACCCGCTCGCGATGCACTCTGCTTCTGCCTGGGACACGGCGTCATCGTCGAAGACCCCCTGGTCATGCAGCGACTCGACACGACACGGATTCGTTTTTGAAGGGGTCTGGCTCATGTTGGGATTACAACTCGTTGGGGTGGTGATCAAAACGGCGGTTAGGATTCCATCCCGAGCTTGCGGGCCTTGCGGATACACACGGTGCACTCGACGTTTCGACAGGTATCCGGGGTGCCACCCGTGATCACGGCGACCGGACGACCGCAAAGCGCCTTATTACCGTCCGAGGTGATGTGGCCGGCTGCATACCCCAGGGGCGAGCCAGTTGCCGCGTTGCGGTGGGTAAACACTGCCGCGACCGAGAGTTTCGAGGAGGTGACGGTCGGGGTGCTCATGTTGGCGTTACAACCGGGGACGGGGTGGATCAAAACGAGGGCTTCGCGAGAACGAGCGAGCCGGGTTACACCTGGGGTGGAGAGCCAATCAAGCCGAGATCCGGACGATCTTGTACTCGACCGATCGGATAGTTCGAGACCCGCCGGAAGCAAACGCGCCGGTCGTGATCCGCTTGGACCCGGTGCGCACCTCACGGACCAGCGCCCCGGTGGTCACGAGGGCCAACAGCGCGGAGCGCACGGCCTTGTGATCTACCGAGGCGAAGCGGTGCAGGATGTGAGACTCGGGAACGCGGCAGAACATGCCAGGCGCGACCGTCCCCAGCTCGACGACCACAGCAAGAACGGCGGTTGCTTTGGCTTTGTCCATGTTGGGATTACAATCCGTTGGGATTCGGATCAAAACTAATCAAAACCGGTCCGCCGCAGACGCCTCGAAGGAGGCTTTGGCAGCCTTGCTCGGCTGAGCAGACGTCCAAGCAGCCCGAAGGGCAGCGCGAAGCTCCAGGCCGGGCGCGTAGTCGCGAACCGTGCCTTGGTACATCATGATTCCGTCCTTGTTCTGGACGTAGACCTCGACCGGGCCGCCCTTGAAAGAGGTCAGCTCGAAGTGGCGACCACCGTGATCGGCGGACCAGTCCGCACCCGGAGGCGCGACGTGGGGGAAGGTCACGAAGACCCGACGAAGGGTCGCCGTGCGGCAGGAGTCGGTCACAATCGTCGTGAAGGTCGTCGTGCTCATGGGGGGACTACAATCGTTCGGGGCGTTGATCAAAACGAGAGATCAGGATTCTGCGAGGGCGGCCATTTCCCCGTTGAGGAGTTCGAGAACTGCCTCGGCATGGGTCAGGTGGGGGTCGGCTGCGTAGATGTCTTCATCTTCGACCTGATCGTTGCAGACGCCGTTTTCGACGTACTGGTCGAGAGCTTGGCGGATGGCCTCTGCCTGCTCGTGGGTGAGGTTCTGGAGCGCGTTCAGGAGGGACATGGCTACTTCCTCACCACGCCGACACGGCCCATGCTCACGGCAACCCACTGGCCTCCCTTCACGTCGAGCTTGTAGTGAGGGAACTGGAAGCTCGTTGAGCCCTCGGGGAAAGCGCCTTTGACGATTGCTTCTTCGCGTCCGTCGATGAGGACTCGGGCGCCGATAGGAAAAATAGGCATGGAACTCACTTGGTGAATCGCGGGTTGTGGCAGTTTCGACACGCGTATGCGAAGCCGGCGGGCCGCTTCTCCGTGGCCATATAGAACGTGAAGTCGTGTGCAGTCTCGCCGCACGGGCACTTGCGGTAGATCGTTTTCACCGCACCGGCGGCCACCTTCGTCGTCATCGTTGCGGAGATTGACGTGTCCATGGGGTGACTACAATCGTTCGGGTCGTTGATCAAAACGGGCGGCTATTGGGCTTGGACTGATCAGGCAACGGGTCCGGGGAACGCAAAAGGCCAAAGGTGGCGACTACTTACAGTGCCCACTACCTTTGGCTATTGACCCGTGCTACGACTTCGTCGTGTTTCACCCTCGGGGGCTCAATGGGGCCTGCCTCTCCTTGCGGAGAGCTACTGGGGTGATCAAATCCCAGTTTGGGGGCCCCTTGTACTTCGGGAACCCGCACAGGCCCCAGTGAGCCCCCGAAGGGGTCAGCCGAGGATGCTTTTGACGGTGAACTCCTGGATGGAGTCGAAGAGGTCGCAACAGTAGTCTTGCCACTCCTTGATGGCGGGAAGTTCGTCGTCGGTCTCGGTGGACCAGTTGATGCGGTTCGAGACGCCGAGGGCAGTCTCGACGTACCCCACGAGGAGGTCCTTGGTGTCCACCACGTGTCCGTTCAGGCGACTCTCCGAGAAGCTGAGGCGGTCCTTGACGACCGCGACGGAGAGGACCTTGAGGTCGTCGGTGCGGTTGCGGCTGGTGACGGTCGGGGTGCTCATGGTGGGACTACAACCGGGGACGGGGCGGATCAAAACAGACGGCTTGCGATCTTGCGGCCCGTTCGCGTTGCACGGATGATGTGCGACGCCTTTGCAGCGGGCTGAACGCCGTCAACCGCCATCGCGTGGATGTGATCGCCGGGGGTGCCGAAGGCGACCGCCTGGGCGATCGTCGAGCAGATGCGGAGCGAGGTGTGCGTGGAGAGCCAAACCATGGTCTTCATGTTTGGGGTTACAACCGGGGACGGGGCGGATCAAAACGAGGTGCAGATTCCACCTCGACCACCTCTGAGCACTCGGCCCCGCAATTCCTGCACCTGAAATGCAGGCGGTTGCCGAGGGCTCCCATGGGGACGCAAGGGCCGTCGCAGATCGGGCAGGACTTCTCTTCGATGTCGTCCATCGTCGTCTCCTTCACACCCAGCGGGCGTCGATAGCGGGGATGTTTTCCGGGACTTCCGAATCGTGGTGTGCGACCGAGACGCCCGTGTAACGGACCAGTTCCGCCTGCTTTGCGGTGAGGTTGAACTTCGCGATGACCCGTGTGGTCGCGCCGGCCTTCGCCTCGATGGCTTCCATGAGCTTCTCAACGCTGTTTCCGAAGAGGGCCAGGAAGTCGGCCTCGTCCACGATCGAGTGCTTCACGAGGTGCTCCAGGCGGTAGCCACGGAGCATGCCGGTCTTGGTGAACTCGGGGACCTGGAACGAGAGGCGGAGGGCGATCGAGGTGCTCATGGGAGGACTACAACCGAAGGGGCGGTCGATCAAAACAGACGATCAAACAGACGGTCAATGGGGCGATTGCAACGCGTCATGAGCGAGCCGCCAGTTCGACCAGGAATTCGAGCGTCTGAAGCTCGTCCTGCGCCGCTGCAATTCGTTGCGTACAGTGTCGCTGAGTGATGGCATTCCGCTGGTGAGCCCGCGCTGCCTGGTTGGCAGCGATGCAGAGGCGAAGTTCTGCGATACGGGCCAAGTCTTCGTCGGTGACGAGGGGGTATTCTTCGGTCGAGGTGCTCATGGGAGGACTACAACCGAAGGGGCGGTCGATCAAAACGATCGCCGCCCCTTTCTACTTCAGGCAACCTGCGAAGCGTTCGAGGTCGCCGTCACGCGGCCGTGGGCTGCCCGGAGGGCGTCCATGTGCTTGCAGTGCTTGTGGAAGATCCCACCCTTGCACGAGCAAGCCGTCTTCGAGCCGTCCGTCGCCTGGAAGGTCACGACGTACGGGGTGCCGATCTCGTCGCCGAGCTTGCGAACTTCCCAGCGGCGCACGTCAACGCGGCGCTTGCAGGGGGTCTCCTTGACGCTGTAGGTCGTGCCGCCGATGTCCATGCGGACGGGGCCCGAAGCCTCGCTACGGGCCGGCACGGGGGCCGGGGCGACGACGACGATCGGGGCCGCAACCGGGGCCGGGGCGATCGAGAGGTGACGGGCAGACGCCGCCGCGACCTTCACCGCGAAGTACTCGCCACCCTTCTTGGACGGGTGGACCGAGAGGCCCAACTCCGCGACGATGCGGCCGACGCCGATCGGGCTGGCGTGGACGAGAGCCCAAGAGCCCTTGACCTCGCACACGTGGCACACGGTGCCGAGCTTGGCGACGGTCTCTTCGACCGAGACGTTGACGTTCGAGGCCTGGTTGTTAGCGGCGGTGTTCATGCCGGGGTTACAACCGGCAGCAATTCTGATCAAACGATTGAGAGCCTCCATGGTCGATTTATCCTCCGCCTATGTATCTACACCGCTGTAGCTACATAAGTTCGACGAAATAAATATCCCCACCTCCAGTGTGGGTCTTTATCTCCGTGAGGTGGACTCGGAACGGCTTGCTACCGTGGACGGTCTTGTCCACAACCTCGAAGGTCTCTCCGAGTTTGGGGGCACGCTTCCTGCGGCAGACGTAGAGCATTTGAGCGGGCATCGTCCCGACTTTGAAGCGGAGGACCATGGCTACTCGGGGTTCCGGATGCGGACAAACGCAGGGAACCTTGGGGTCCCACTCTTTGTCAGCTCTTGGTACTTGAACGAGATGGTGCAGCCGATGGGGGGCGGGTTGGCTCGTTCCGCATCGGAGAAGCCGGTGCCGACCTTGAAGTTCTTCCCGCTCGGGAGAACGCAATGGAGGGCTCCCATAGAGCCCGTGTGACGGCCCTCCCCTGGCTGGTACCCGACGACGACAGCTTCCGCGTCCAGCATCCGCTTGTACTTGAGCAGGGTCGAAGACCTACGGTGCTCGTAGAGTGAGCCCGGCTTGCGAAGCATGAGGCCTTCTCCGCCGTTCTCGACGATGTAGTCCATCGTCTGTTCGAGCATCGCGAGTCCGGTGCACTTGGTTTGGGTCAGGACCTTCACCTGAGATCCAAGGCCGAGTTTGGCGAGGTGCTGTAGAACTTCATACCGCTCCTCGAAGGGGCCGGCTTCCCGCATAGGGATGTCGAAGAGCATGAAGGTCACGTCGACCCACCCCTTGTCCCCTGCGGATCGGACGACAGAGCTTGTCCTATCGAACTGGCCCCGGCTGATCCACAGCTCTCCGTCGAGCGGCAGATCCGGCAGTTTCGCGACGAAGGCCTTCGGCACGGCGAACGCGTTCCCGTTGCGGGAGCGGAAGGTACGGCACGTGTGATCCCAACAGCAGCGGATCCCGTCGAGCTTTTCGCTGAGCCACCAACCCGTTGGGTTCATTCCGGGTTCGTAGGTCTCAGCAAGGAGGGGGCTGAGGTTCAACGGCACGCGGTCCTCCTGGTCAGGCTTGTGATGAGGTTGTCGATCAACACCCGCTCGTTCTTCGCGTGCTGGACAGCCGCGAAGCGGGACTCTTTGGTCTCGGGAGGGGGCGGGCCGTGTGTTGCCTTGATGGCCTCGTCCATGCTCGCGAGGCACTGCCGGACCGTCTGGTGCTCACCACGGTAGTAGTCGAGCGCTTCTTGGTCCCCCTTCTTCTCGGCCTTCTTTTGCCTCTCGTCCGTGAGAAGGAACGCTGAGGTGAGGATTTGGCGAAGGGACTGGTAGTCCAAGCCCGCGAGGGTGGCGCGACCGTCCTTGTGGATCTTGATGCGGGGGTTCATCAGATGGCCGTTGCCGTATCGGCATTGCGACGCGCGATCTCGACGAGGTTGAGGTCGTAGTTCCGACGGTCGAACGTGTAGAGATCCAGGCGGGTCTGCTTGCCACCCAGCTCCTCTTGGACGGTGACCGTCTTCTCGGAGATGCCGACGATCTTACCGAGGTAGGTGAAGTTGTAGGAGCCGACCGCAACGGTGTCGCCGACCTTGAAGGTGCGGTCGTACGGCTTGTCGCCGTCGACGTGGTTGGTGTCGGTGCCGTAGAGGCGGATGGTCTTGCCCGTCACGATCTCGGCGTTGTGGTGGTACGCGACGGGGGCCGTGTGGACGACACCGTTGCGCGTGACCTGCTTGCCCCGGATGTTCGTGACGGTAATCGTCTTCATGGGGGAGCTACAACCGTCCACGGACCCGATCAAAACCTCGCGACTGGATCTCATCGGAGAGCGAGGGGCCGGTCACCCGGTCCAAGAATCCCGGTTTGACGTGCAACCACAAGGCGCTCAGCGACAAGTTGACCCTGCTCCAAAGGGGACATAGACCCCAACGACTGCCCTTCGTTGGTGGTCTGGTAGTCCTTGTTCTCTGCAAGCCACAGCCTGAGGTTTCCCTTGATGTGGTTGACCAGGGCGATCTCCCAACCCAAGAACGGGAACTCATCCGACTGATCAGGGTTCGTCCGACAGGCGAAGACGTGACCCATCTCGTGGATGACCTCAACCCACGCGACATCCCCGGCGTAGATCACGAGCTTCCGCTTCCAGAGAATGCCGAGGTCTCGATGCGAGAAAGGTGCCTCGTAGAAGGTCGGCTTTTTCTTACCTAGGCCTTGCCGGTCCTTGAGTTGGTCGAACTCCTCGGGGGTCACTTCCCGGAGGTCCCCGCCCCACTTTCGGCACAGTCGGCGTAGCTTAGGGATTTCGGTGCCCATGCCGGACCTACAACCGGGGGTCGCTGCCGATCAACGGCGTTTGCGAAGCTTCCCCACTGCCCCTAGGCCGCCCTTGGTCGTGTGAACCGTGTCTCGGCGGTTCGACGTCCCGCACGCCTCACACGACCCCTTCCCGTGCTTGCAAAGGGTGGTCTCGATGCGAGGTGAGTTGTAGGTCGGTGCCGCCCCGTTCGGACCCCTGTTAACCATGGGGATCTCGCTCACGTCATCGACGAAGGTGCCGTCCTGCGGCGCAGGAGGCGGGGGCTTGGGCCAGGTCTTGGTGGGCATGGTTACGTCAAGTCGTCGAGGAGGTTGGAGAAGGCTGAATCGGTTGGTGGAGGTGGAGGCGGCGGGGCATCAGGAAGCGGGAGGGGTAGGTTGGCTTGGTGGGGTTCGTACCCGCCCATCGCAGCCATGACCCGTTCAAGATCGGCGACGAGGCCCATCTCCTTCTTGAACTTGTCCATGAACCCATCCGCCGACTTGCGGTGCCCATCTCGCTTGGCTTCCAGAACGCTGATCACCTGTTGAAAGGTGGTCTCCAGGGCTTCCTCGATGGAGTCCTTCGCAACCGGGGGCGGGATGGTGACCAGATCCGCCGCTTCTACGGTGACGATCCAGTGCCCGGCGACGACAGCCCCGTCCTTGTTGGTGAAGGGCCTGAGCTGGACGGAAGGGGGCCGCTTCATCGGATCCCCGTAGACTTTGGACGTCGCTTCGAGCCCGCGAACGATCCGTTCGATGGCCTCGATGGGGCTCATCGTCTGTGGACTTGTCACCTCACCGTTGGACCGCCGGATTACCTTCCAGAACGATTCGAGGTCCTCGGGTTCCGCCATGTTTGGTTGTTACACCGTAGGGCCGCCGGATCACACGGGGTAGTCGCGACAAGCCACCTCTACGGTTTCCACGGGCTTTTCCACAGCCGTGCGATCCTCCGCCATCGCCTTGGTGACCTTCTTCCAGCGCTTGGCGGCTTCCTTCGGAGAGATGGGAAGAACGTGAAGGATCTCGTAGTTGTAATCCGTGTCCCACTCATCGTACTCGTACGAGCAACGGTAGCTATATGGGATGTCAACACGGACCAGGAAGGGCTGTTCTGGAGCGATGCCTAGCTCCAAGGCCCATTGGATGACCTCGAAATGGCTGCCGGCTTCAGTGCGTCGGTTGTAGTCGCTGCAATCGAGTAGAGACTCCCACCCGCATTGTGAGATTTCCTCTTGGAGCCACTCGTGATCCTTCGAGGGCGCTCCGAACTTGAGGAAGTCCCAGAAAGGGGTCAGCTCGGCGGGATCCTCAGGCGACGGCTCGGGATCGGGAGGGTCCTCTCCCCACACCTCGGTGCCGCACCGTTCCACGACGAGGTCTTCCTCCAGGACAAGTTGGAGCCAGACGTAGGCTGGCCCCTTGGGGATCATGACGTCAACGAACGGCGGGATGAACGAGCCACACGGCCCCTCCCAGTTGCGACGCTTCCAGTCGAAGCCATTCATGCCTTCGACCCTCGGAAGAAACGGGCAAGGGATTCGGCGCCGTGGAGAGCTGCTTCCTCGCGTGTCTCGCCGCTGGTGGTGGCGGGGCGGACAAACACGCGGCCGTACTCCGCACGATCCGCCCAAATGTTGATCGTCGCCTGGACAGGCTCACGAATGACACCTGAAGCGTGACGGAACAGAACACGTTCGCCACCAAGGATAGCTTTCCAGACCTGCGAGAAGGACTCGAACGGCTCGGGGGCAGTCACGGTGCTCATGGGGCTTCTACAATCGAGACGAAGCCCGATCAAAAAGCGGCCCCCGCACAACCTCGGGGGGGCAAGGTCACGCAGGGGCCGTTCCAAGATATACACCGAGGATCCGGAGCTTCAATCCGAAATCCTCACCGCCGGTGTAGGATCCATGTGTGGGGCTCAACGAATTTCGCGAGGTGCTGAGCTACCAAGTCACCGAAATCCGTGGCGGACGGCCGCACCGATCACACATCTTCGCGTCGATGGTGGAGGTCGACTTCTATGTTCGACACGCGAAAGCCTGTTGGGAAATGACGGGGCGTTCTGACGAACCTCAACCGACGTACGTGGTCGAGCAATGCGGGAGGGTGCGGACTGCCCCGCCAAAGCCGAAGCCCAGAACGTCCTGGGCCCGCATCCTGGAGCTTGAGGACTTCTAAGCTTGGTGCAGGTGCGCCGTATCGAACCTGTAAACCTGCCCGGATTCAAGACCATCTGGCCCTAGTTCCGAGACCACTTCAGGCGGCGTGTAGACGAAGCCGACAGGAATTTCTCGGGCCACATGAATTTGCCAGCCGTAGTAAGTCCCTAGGATTCCTGCGTTGATCAGCTCCCGGTTGCACTCACGATCGAAGTCGTCTCCGGCTGCTTTGCGAAGCAGGGCGAAATCGAACGGGCAGAGGTAGACCACGTTCCCCACGAGTCGACTCGCACCTCCGAGAAGTGCTTGGAGTCCCTCCCACCGAACCCGCTCCTTGGCCGAAAGGGTCAACGGGGCCCTCGGGATCTTTTTGGGTGGGCCAGCCTCAATGTCTTGAAGCGCCCTGCACATCCCAGCAGGGAGGAGGACATCCACATGCTCGATTCCGGGGATAGGCCTACTGGGGAATGCCCGTACCTTCTCCTCGGTCACTTCGAGACGAGCGACACTGACCGCATGGATCTCCACAGCAGCCATGGCGTCTGCGATGGGATGCCCGATAACGTGCAATACATCCTCACGTTCGAGATCGAACACACTGGTTGTGGCGGCGCCCCAGAACCAATGATCGTACTTCACGTCTGCCATGACAAAAGTGGGGCTATCGAAGCTTTCGCGTCTTCAGCCCTCATCGAGCTGCTCTTCCAGCTCTTCGCGGAAGCGATCGACGATCTCCTCCACGGTGATGACCTCTTTTTCGATCATCTCCTGGAGGGCACCTTTGGGGAGGTCCTCGTCCTTCTTGCGATCGTTCCGCAAGAAGGCAGTGACGAGTTCGGTGATGACCTCGAAGACGATCTCCTTGTCCGGGAGGTCCGCGCCATCGTCCTCTTCTTCGGAGTCCTCGTCTTCCTTGTCCTCATCCTCGTCCTCGTCAGGGTCCTTCGGTTTCGGCATGAATCCGGTGATACACCGAGTTTGGCCGGTGTAGGATCCAAAAGTGAGTCTCTCGCCTACGGCCTTCATTGAACTGGTGGTTCCAGGCTCATCTCTCGTGATGTGCCCTGCCAGGATTTACCTGGAATCCACGGTGGACACGCACGCGCTTCTCTGTTGGCCGTGGGGTGAGTACGACGGGGAGAACGACCCCCCGCCCCCGGTCGTGAAGCCGCGTGGGATCCCCGTCGATCTCGGGATCATCCCGATGGGCGAATACTGCTACGTCCTCGATGAAGAGGGGGCGAAGCGAGGTGAGCCCAGGTGCACTTCCGCCGCCGAGGTGAAGGAGCTGAAGCTCAAGCCGTTCGCGAACTCATTGAACCTAGACGGGTACTTCATCAACCCCGACATCAAGGTCGCCACCTGGCTCACGACCGAGGAGGTCTGGAAGGTGGGCCGGAAGATCCGCAAGATCCGGGAGGCTCGGAAGGCCAAAGAGGAGGCGTGGTACGAGCTGGAGGGCATCCACGCCATGATGAAAGCCTTCGAGGAGTACCACTACGTGCCAGGGGCCAAGGCTCGCTTCGTCCTCTGGTTCATGTGACGGCGCGGACGACTAGCCAAGCCAGTGGGCAGTGGCTTCATAGACATCTGGAGCCGCCACCTTCAGTTTGTTCGGGGCGAGAACGTAGAGGGCTGCCGCTTCCATCACGCCCTCGAAGTGACCGGCTACTGCGTGGTACATCGAGAGGGCATCCTGTCCCTCGGCCCCGCGTTTCTTGAGTAACTCCATGAGGCCCTTCGCCTTCCCGGCCCCGTGCGCGAACACGATGTGGGCTGCTTCGTGGGCCCCCACTTGAGCCGGAATTGAAAGGCTTGTGCCCCCGATGTAATCGCTCCCGGATCCCCCGAGATGCACGTTCGTCAGGTTCAGGACGCCTCCTGAAGCAGACCCGCTGGGTTTCCCGCCACCTTCAATCCAAACCCGGATCTCAGCTCGAACGCCCCCAAGTCGAAACATGTGCTCCGCTGCCTCGATTGCTGCGTTGACGTTGGCCTCCCCACCGTCAGCTACCGTCCAAGGCTTGGCTTTGGCGTGACCGTACTCCTTCCGCATCTCGCGGAACTTCTTCACCTCGTCAGCCCATTGGTCCAGCTTCCGCTGCGGGCCCCCTACAACGCCCTCTGAACCGTTGGTGCCGTGGTAGAACACCCAACCGTCAACGATCTCAAAGGAGTCGATCGCAGGCGGGAAGGTGTCGTCATCGTCTAAAGGTTCGACAAAGAAGGTTCCCTTCCCTGGGATCTTTGCCTTATCCTTCTTTGGCTTAGCCTTGACGCTGTTTGGGGCGAGAACCGAACCAGCCAGGAACCGCCGAACGACTCGAAGTGCGAGGGGATCCGTCATCCTGCTCTTGGTTCCGTACAAGAAGTTTGATCGGAGATGTCCTGCGTTGTAGAAGCCGTGCTCCCATGGTCGTAAGCGGGGTTCTCGACCCGCACGGCATTGGAAACGCGTGAGAACGGAGGCGCCTTCGGACTCATGCACCATCAGACCCGATCGGCTGGTGGACCGATGTTGAACACACCTTCCCGAAAAGAGGGTGTTCCGAGTCGAACCTCGGTGGGAGTTTCTAACCTGGAATGGGCTCGACCGTCAGTCGCCCGCCGCGCCCGAGTTCCGGTCCCGTGCGTAGTTCGGGGTGTAGTCAGGAGTGACCGGGTCTGTTGCGTCCAGGATGATGGCCCGGCAGCGCTCGTACTCTTCGACGTCCCCCGGCTGCGTCGGACGTGCCCCCATGCGGAAGATACGTCCGAGGGCCAGCTCCACGAGCTTCGTCTTCTCCGGGTCCGTCATGCTGTCCCAACACCCACCGTGGGTTTCGATCAAGCCACGTCGTCGGTGCGACCTTTGGGTTCCGACTTGATAGTGGGAAGGGGGTGCTTCGAGATTTGACGGGGCTCGTCGAAGTGGACGAGCGAGCGATTTCCCTCGGGGTTGGTCATGACTTCCTCGGGATGTTCGGCCGGGGTTTGGTGAGATCCCGGATCACGATGGTCTCTCCGGCCTCGAACGTTTCGCCTCGCTCGCACTCGCGGAAGCACCACTTGTTCATGTGCTCTCCGTTCGTCAGTGGGGTAGCGCTCGGCTTGAGATGACCACCCTCGGACATGCCCACGGTCTCCCCAGGGCCAGGAGCGGTACCCAGCTCGTTGTCTCCGATGTAAACCTGGTCGTCCTCATCGCGTGGTTCCTCGTCCTCCTTGAGTGCACGGGGCGTCTCAGCGCTTTCCATGAAGTAGAGGCGGGGACGCCCGTTGATACCCCAAGCCTTGTCACACCGCCCATCACACGCGATGGTGAGGTCTTTGCCGTAGCCTCGGATTTGCTTCGAGATCATGCGGACCTCGTAACGTCATGGGCTTCTTCGACTGGTTTCTCTTTCGCGGCCCGCTTCTGCTTCGAGAGCAGAACTGCGGACATCGCGTCGGGGCACGGCTGGAGAAGCAGGTGGTCTTCTGCGATGGCGAGGACCACGCCGTACCAGCGATCCGGATCCTTCCAGCCGGACCCACGGACATAATCCGCCCCGAACTCGACGGGATCGAAAAGCTCCAACTCGTCGGGGATGATGTAGATGCACGGTCCCCGCCCCCGGTTGAACCAGAAGCGAGAGAGGCCATTCGGCCCTGTCGGGTCGACGTCAATGATCGCGGCCCAATTGCGGCCACGCTTGTGCTTCTCCCACGCGGGAACTTCGAGGAGGGCGCCGTTGATGCACGTGAACTTCTGAGGATTCCACTTGACCCTCTCGGCGACGATGACAGCCTCGGCCGCCAAACGGGCCTTCGTAGCGAGAGCATCGATCTCGTCTTGGGTGGGGACCCGAGCCACGACGCCTTGGAATCGCTCGTGAAGCTCCATCTGCGATTGCTTGAGGAACCCCCAGCGGTACTCCTGGTCGGGGTGTTCCTCGACGGTCAACACGGCATCGCGGTGAACGGGTTTCTCTCCCGCTACGCTCTTGACTGTGGCAAGCCCGCCGATGAGGTACGGGTTGCCGTGGGCCGGGACGTAGACCTTTTCCCCAACAGCGGGGAGGGTGATGCGGCCTCCCTTGATGGGGAACGGATAGTTGATCTTCATGCTCCTAGGTCCTTCTGCATCTTCTTCAGTGCCAGGCGGGCGAGCTTGTTCGCTTCTGCTTTCGCCTTCCCCAAGGTGGGGAAGGAGCCGATTCGGGGGCTGGTCCAACCGTGGCCTTGGTGGAGCTTGAAGCCCGTGAAGTGCTCATCGAGGTCCCAGTAGATCCAGAAGTGGACCGCCCCAGCCGAGGCCTCGAAGCCGTGGCACCCGCATTCGCAGTACTCGAAGTCGAGACCCTTTGGTCGTTTCCTGGTGGTGGCTTTCTTGGTAGTCATACTGGAACCACACCCCAAGGGGCTGACGATCAAAAGGCTTACAGCGTGTCCTTGTTGCCGTTCGTGACGCGCTCCCACGTGGACGGCTTGAGGAGCGCCTGGACGATGCCGCTCCAGATGGTCTCCATTTGAGCGACGTGCGAGGTCCAGCCATCATCGCCGGCCTTGTGAGAGACCTCATGAACGAGGGTGGCGAGCGTTTCGCGGCGGTCGCCGAGGCGGTTCTTCGCGAGCTGGATACGGTCCTTCTCGCCGTTCTCGCCCCGCTTGAACATGCCCTTCTTCCCGGCGGACCGGAAGTCAACGATGTCGATCTCGTCGAGCGAGATGGTGGTGACGTTGCCGACGAGCATGATCGCTTGACCGAGGCTCCCGCGCTCTTCGTCGGACAGCTCACCCCAGGAGTAGACTCGCGTAGCTTCGTTCTTCAGGTCCTCCTTGAGCTGCTCCGTAGTCCCCATGAGGGACTGGAGGACCGCCTTGAGCGGCTTCGGGACGACGACTCCCACGCGGCCGAGGTTCTCGACCTCTTGGCTGTCGGCGAGGTTGGCGACGGGGACGGCATCTTTGCCGTGACGGGATAGGAACTTCTCCCGCGCATGGTCGAGGACCTCCTTCGGCAGATCCCGCGCATGGGTGTCGTCCAGGCCGTTGATGTCTTGCGACTGCTCTTCGAGCATCGTGAAGAAGCGGCCGATGATGTCCTTCCTCGTACGGAGGGCGCTTGCCCAAATCTCACGCGTCCGCCATTCGAGGTCCCAGCGGGCGATCATCTTGCGGTCCCGATCGAGGCCGACCGAGTCCCCGGCGAGGTCGTAGCCGAACTTCAGCTTGGGGTCGTTCTCGACGAAGATCCCCTTCACGTAGAGGCGGCCCGCGAACTTCGGTCCGAGGAGGAGCGACCCGTAGGCCGTCTCGATGCGATCGTCCTTGGACGGCATGAGGAACAGGAAGCAGTGCCTCATCCCTGCCCAGTCTTCGGCGGTGATCTTGCCGATTTCGATCTGGACGCGATCCCTATCGGCGCGGCCCTTGTCGATGTCGAAAACAAGTACATCCGCGTTGAACTTGTCGCTCCGCTCGATGGTGGGCGTCCAGACCTCGGAGCCCGAGCGGATCTTCACCGGGTAACCGGCGCGAACGAGGGCCAACACCCCGAGCTTGAGGCCTTCGCCGAACTTGCCGATCATGTCGGCGCGGCCGGTCTTGGACGTGTGCCCGAAGAGAAGCGCCTCGTGGGGGATCGTGCAGCCTTCGTTGTCGATGACGAGGGTGTCCGTATCCTTGCGGTGCCGGACCTCGAAGGTCGCGCTGAATTCCGTCTCGGCGTCCTTGCCGTTCTGGATCAGCTCCCTTAAGCCTTCATAGACACCCCAAGAGGGCAGATAATCGGTCTTGATCGAGAGCGGGAACTTCATAGGGCCTCTACAACGTGAGGGTGGGAGCGATCAAACGGTCGCGGACGATTTCGAGGTCTCACGTTTCTTGGGCTTGTTCCCCCATGGGACGTCACGTTCTCCCCAGGGTTCGTGGGTGCCGTCTTCGTTGAACTTGGGGAGCACGAAACAGAACAGGAGCCCGTGATCTCCGAGGTTTTTACGGGCGCACTCGTTGTGACTCTCCCGGACGGACTGGTAGAACTCGTCGAAGTTTGCGACGCTAGCTTTGAGCTTCGCCCGCATCCCAACGTAAATTCCGCGTTCGTTTTCGAGGCTCGTTTCGAGCCAGTCTTCGCCTCGACCTTTCTCCCACTCCGTTCGGATGATGGTCTCCTCCTGATCGATCAGAAGGCTGAACGCCATTCTTGCGGCAAACCCTTGGTACTCTGTTCCCTTGGGCGCATCTGGAGGCGGTTCGCTGGTGATCGCGGTGACGCTCGACTCGAAGAAGTCGGTGGTTCGTGCTCGGTTCTTCGCGACTACAGCGGTCACGAAGTCGAACGCCTTTTTGTTCTCTTCGATGAGGTCGGCGGGGAAGTTGAGGCCCTTGAGTTGGTCGTAGGACTTTGCCTTGGGCCCGTTCTTGATGAACCGGGGGAACTTGAACTTCTCGCGGCGCAGCCACTCCGCATCTTTGGGTCGAGGACTGTTCCCGCCCATGCGGATTCGACACGGGGAAACGCTTCCGTTCCGCTGGCCTTCGAGCATGTGATCGCCCGAGTAGAACTCGTATGCCTGACGCTGGGCCGGATCGAGCTTCTTGAGAGGCGTGGCCTTGTCCCGATGATGCTGCTTTTTGAGCGCTTCGCGTACGTGGGCGTACAGCTTCATGTGAGCGCCCTTGAGCTTGGTCCACTCGATCTTCGAGAAGGTGACCCACTCGCCGGGTAACCAACACGAATTCGCCGGGTTAAAGCCGGGCTGGTAGAGCTGATAGCGAGCCTTCTTGTGCGACGTGATCCGTGCAAGGGCTTTCGGGATTTCAGCCATGGGGCTGTATTACACCGAAGCGCTTCGGGAGGGTCTCCATGTCGCGCAGCATCGAGTGTTTTCTCATCGAGCCCGTCAACCGTTACCAAGTGCGGCTCCGTCGTTACCGAAGTCGGGCTGGAAACCCGTGCCCTTACAAGGGTTGGTGCCACAACGCGGACGGCTTCATTGGTGTGGAGGATCACCCTGAGCACCCTGTCTCTGGGAACGAGGAGGATCGCCTCCCCCATGCGGACGCCCGGTGGCCCAAGAAATGTGATCGCTGCGACTACGTGTTCGAGGAGCTGGACGAGTGGCAGATCAATTACGACCAGCTCTACCGGGCCCCGGACGGCAAGGAGTATACACTTCTCACAGAAGACCGGATGACGAGCTACCGGGAGGACTTCGCCCCCGTGGGTGCCCTGTGGCGGGCAACGTGGATGGAGCCGGCGACCACGTACGACCAGCACTCGTACGTTTTGCGGACGCCAGGTGGGGACTGGCACATCGACGGGGCAGGTGGAGACAGGACTCGGTGGGCTCGGTCCGGGGTGGCTCCGAAGTTCACCGCCCGTCCGTCGATCCTCATCGGGAAGCAGGATGACGGCTCGTGGACCTTCCATGGATTCCTGACCGATGGCCGTTTGGAGGAATGCTAGGTCGTTTGGAAAATCGACAGCGTGGTCGAAAATAGTGCTGGACAGCATAGGGGGCTGCCTGTAATGTCCGCCTCGTTCTGAACACGTGGGGGCAACTCCTCGTGTCAAAACAAGCAGTGCTGGCGCGAGCCAGGCAGACAGAACCTTCGGAGGACGCAAGAAGTCCGAAGTAGAGTCGGAGGACGCAAGAAGTCCGGCTCCCTTCAGATGGTCGAAAGGCTGTTTGAAACCTGGGGATGAGTAACTATCATCCCAACACACTCAGCATCCCGCAAGGGAGACTGGCGGTGGTCTTCGGGAACTCCTCGCAAGGGGCGGAACTGGAGGGGTCAAGGGATCGAAAGGTCTCGTGGGTGTCTTCAACTTGGAGCTTCGGCTTTAGGTTGGTGGGGTGCACTAAGCGGGAGGGTCAAACCTCCAGGCAGTTCGCTTCAAGGCACTGTTTGACCGTCTTAGAGAAATCTGAGGCGGGCCTCGGCCACATCCGGGTAACCGGGCGAGGGCATGCCCTAGAAAGGCTGTCGAATCGTGGTAACGAACCCTGCTGGTCGAAAGACTTGCGGGGTTTCGCGATTTAACGCTCACTAGGTCCGGACTCGGGCGATGCGTTCAGGCTTCGTGATGTGCAGCCGGTCCACCTCTGAGCCGTAGACCACGAACCTCTGAGCAAGGGACGCGTTCTCGGGGTTCTTGGTGAAGGTCGCCTTGTCCGCAGCGATCTTGGCTTCGGCCCACTGGTTGATGGCGGCCATGTCCGAGTCGTACGTAAAGGCGGTGAGGTACGCGACGCCACCGTTGCCGTCCAGGAGAAGGACCACCCAGACCTTGGACACGGTCTCGGGGGGTTGTGCGGGTGTGCTCATGATCGTAGGGACGCGGCGAGGGGTCGGAATATGACAACCCTTCCGCTTTATTCGTCACCTTCGAGCTGATGTTCACGGATCAGGATGGGGGCTTGGTCCTTGCGCTTCAGGTACGGCTCGATGAAGACGAGCCTCTTGACGCGCTCACTGAGCTTCGGCTTGAAGTGGCCGCGAACCAGGAACGAGACGGTCACCTCGCGGTTCTCCCGTGTCCCCTCGACGTAGGACCGGAGGTGTTCCCGGCAGTCGATCTTGATCGGCTTGCCGAGGACGTACGTGCGGGCTTCTGGCTCCGCCATCCCGGAGGCACCCTTCTTCCCCTGGCGCTCCCGTGCCCTGTACTTCTCGTGGCTGCCGCCGTGCTCCCGGATGTAGTCCGGGTTCGTGAGGGCTTCACACACGTTGAGAATCAGGTTGCCGATGAGCAGGAACATCCGCTCGTCTTGGCCGACGTTGTCCTCGAAGGCGGGAACGTCCAGGCCGTACCTCTCGTGTTCAGGCTCGGTGATCTTCACCGCTGTCGCGATGGCTTCGGTCGTCCCTTCCCGCCACTGCTTGTGGCCGGTGGTGGTGAACGCAACCCAGCGCCACCAGAGGTCGCCGTCCCCATCGTCGATGCAGTGGACGAGGACGCGGGTGATAGGGACGCGCTTCCCATCGTCGTAGTCAAAGACCGAAAGCGAGTTCGGAGGGATGTCGATGACGAACGCCTTCCACGGAGAGCGGAGGACCGGAAGTCTCTCAGGTGGGGTTCGTGCCGTGATGAGGGCGGCAAAGTAGCGCTCTCCCATGGTGACGACGGGGAAGGTCTGGTCCGCCCATCGAGCGGCGGCCATGTGGATCCAGAACTCAGGTTCAGAGAGAACCGCACGGGAGTAACCCACGTCGTGGCCCGTCTCGTTGTTGTTGGCGAGGATGAGATCCTTGAAGCGATCCTCGGCACCGGAATCCGTGTCGTCGAGCTGGAAGGTTCGCTGCCGGAGCCATTCCCCGAGCCTCATGAGGTCTCGCTTGTCGTTGGTTTGCGGGGCGAAGCCCATCACAGCCACCATCGCCTCGATGTACTTGGCCTTGCTCATCGCGAGATCGGCTTCACGCATCGCACGAGCCTTCACATCAGGGTCGTCCTTGTTGACCGAAACCTCGACGACGAGGCGGCCCTTCTCGTCACGACGGACACGGGAGGGAAGACGGGGCATGGGGGACCTACAACCGGGCGCTCAGGTGATCAAACACGAGAGGCCTTCCCTGGGTCGTACCCTCGCATGATCAAGGTCTCGGGACGGGACAGGGCGATCTCGATGACCTTCACGGCGAGCCGACCGACCTCATCGGCGAACTCATTCGTGAGATGGTCCTTCACCCGGTCGTGGGCCAGCTCGTGAAGGATTAGCTCCACGTGTTTCGCCTGGACGCCCTCGTGGAACCAGGCCTTCCCAAGCCTGCCGATGTTGAAGGCGAGGACCCCCCGGCCGTACCACGCAGCGTGAGGTAGAGCGATCGGCTCGTTGACGAGCTTCACGTAGATGGCTTTCTGAATGAGCTGCTCGGCGAGGAACTTCGCGAAGCTGACGATCTCCCTCATCCCGGACGTGTACTGGTCTTCCGGGACCACCTTCTCTGGGTCCCCGTCAGGGTCATACTGAACCCCGCTCGGACGGATCTGGCCGGAGGGGAGGGCAAGCCCTGCATCCCTCACGTTGCTCCACTGGCCCTTCGAGAGTGAGCCTCCGTGGATGATGGCGAAGCCCTCGTTCATGAGCTGCTTGTTGGCTTCGGGGTCGCTGGCATCGAAGACCGCCCTCTTCTTTCCGAAGCGCTCATCGAGTACCCTCTCTACCGCAAGAGAGTCGATCCGTTCATCCTCCGTAGCGGCCTCAACCCAGACCTGCTTGGCGTCGTCCTTCGTGAAGAAGTCGCTCATCTCGTTGGCGAGGAGGACTCGAATCGTCTGGAGGTACGCCGGAGTAACGTTGTCTCGGTCCACGTTCAAGGGGATCTTCTGGTGGACGTTCACGTGCCACCGCTCACCCCCAGATAGTTCAACGACAGGGATCCCCATTTCGTAGAGGGTGGCGGTCTCGTCGGCTTTGACCTCGTGAATGGTCACGTCGGTCTTCCTCTGGGTCCGGCGAAGGTAGCCCTCTTCGTCACTGATGTCCGTGGGGAGGATGGCATCGAACTTACGGAGGGTCTCCCGGTAGGGAAGGGCCGTTCCGTTGAAGGTCGTGCCGCAACCAACCGGAGGGATGAGCCGCTGGACGGCAGCCTCGACCTCGGCCATCTCATCCCGCGTCATCCTCATGGTGCCTTGGAAGCACGAACCCTCTGGGCGACCTTTGCGGAACTCTCGACGGCCTTCGCCGTTGAAGACAACCGAGCCTTTGGTGGAGGAGATGGTGGCCTCATCGCAGAGAGCCAAGACGAGCTTCTCACCGAGGTTGAACCGGCCCCGCTTGGAGGGGTCCCCCTTCTTCTCACTCTCAGCGAAGAGGGTGAACGCGTGGCTGAGATTCTTGAACCCCTCAGGGTCATCATCCTCGACATGGAGGGTGACGCGGGGCTTCCCTGGGATCGGGGTGATGGTCACCTGAACATTCTTCGCAGATGTGTCCCAGCCGTTCTGGATCAGCTCGAACACGGCGAAGGCCTTGCCCTTCTTCTCCAAGAGCTTCGCGAGACCTGCCTTGTCTACCGTGAACCAGTCCATGTTAGCTGCCCTTCTTCGCGAACTCGACCAAGATCCAACACGAGTGATCCATCGCCCGGCTCGCGTAGCGGAGCACGTAGCCCTGGTCCGTCTTGCGACAGTTCCAGTCGTGGATCTTGTCCTCGTGGAACGCTCCGTTGTGATGGACGGGCGTGATGGGGAGCGTGGGTGGGGTCTTCGGATCGTCACGACCCGGCCCGTAAAGGGTCCACACCCGATACGGTTCCTCCGTACCCCCAATGCTGACGTTGCGGCTCTCCGGCACCCAGTGGACCTCTTGACGGTACACCACGGGCGGAGGCCTACGGCCCCGGCTCATTTACATCTCCATTCGTTGCGATCTAGGATCTAGTGTAGCACAAGATGGTCTTGGGGTCAAATTGGGGTCACCGGGGGATGGGGCGGAGGAGCCCGTAGCTACGGGCGAGATCCTCCGCGAGCTTCGGATTTGCCCGGACAGAGACCAAGGCTTTCTTGCCCTCACGGCGGAAGGTGGCCCGGTCGAGTCCGTCGAGCGTGCCGTAGGTGACACGCAGGAAGCCCTCCACGAGCGGAGCTTCCTCGGGGGTGCAATTCGTCACGGCAAGGATGACCTGCGCGTAGAAGCTCATGGGAGACCTACAACTCGAACGAGAGCTGATCAAAAGGTTTTGATCAAAGCTGGCCCCAGTTGTAATACAGGCATGAGCGTTTCGTTTTACGGTAAGTCGGCGGACGGTGCGGCGATCATGCTCGACATCGAGGACCCTTCTTACCTCAATTGGAACGCGGGCAACGCCCACGCGCTCTTCCTTCTCCTCGGCCTGAGCCCCGGAGAAGACCAGTACGGTGAGTGCACGATGCCCGAGGCCCGTCGGGGCGTCATGTTGGCTCGTGCGACCTTCGAGAAGAGGGCGGTGAAGTCCACTCGCGAGCCCAGCGACACCCGCCGGCCGGGTCATGCTCGCTTCATCCAGGGCGGGCTCGATGAGGACGGCCTCCTCATCCGTCTCGACGCGTTCGAGCGGTTCCTCAACGTCATCGCGGCCAAGGGTGCCGTCTCGATCTATTGGGCGTGAGTGAATCGGTGTAACTACAGGAGTACCATGGCCAAAGATCCGATCAGCTTTCAACTGGCGTCAGCGAACGCCGCGAACCTCATCAACCAGGTTGCGATCGTCGGTCAGAAGTACTCCGCAGCCCATCTGATCGAACAGGCGACGGGGTACAACGAGGGGTTCTCTGTCACGTTCGAGCGCTCATGGGGCGCGGAGTGTACGCTCTCCCTGGGCTTCGAGCGCAAGGGTGGGAAGTGCTCGGAGAAGGGACCCCACAAGGGTTGCGAGATCATGCTCCCAAAGGTCCGCGTTGTGTGGCCTTCGACCGGCATGGGCCCGCTGTCCGCTCACGTGTGCCTTGCCCTCTTCCGTGAGGTTGTCGATCTAGCCTCGCTGCTTCAAGTGACTCTCGACCGCGAGACCATCACCGACAAGCAAGAGAAGCGTTCGTCACCTCCCGCGTCCCTTAGCGGGGGGACGGACTGACTTCCCACGGAGGGTCGGTCGTGCTGTGGGGCTCGCCCCGCTGCCCCGGACCTTCGCGTTCATGGGTACTTTCTTCTTTTCAGGGGGTAGCACCTGGGTGAGCCGGAGGAACCCAAGAGCTTCTTCGGCATCATCATGTGCTGCCTGGGCTAACTCGGAGACCCGCTTCGTGTAATAGTCCTGGTCTCCGACGAGGGCTTGATCCCTGACGGCCTTGGCCTTCAGCATGATCTCGACAAGAAGGTCCGAGATGGCGGCCACCTGATCCTTCGTGGGCATGGTGTAAGAATACCCTCTATGCGCCTTGTTGTCTTGTACCGCGCCAGCGAGTTTGACGACATCGAACTCACGGCAGCTACGGATGCGGGCTTCTTCTGCACCTCTTCCCGTATGCACATCCAGCCTGGGGATCTTGTGGTGGGTCGCTATTCCGTTCTCCCTTTCTACCGAGAGCAGGAGGAGGACATCGAGATCGCGGGGGCCCGGCTCATCAATACGATCGGTCAGCATGGGTACATCGCCGACATGCAGAACTGGATCGAGGACCTCAAGGACCTGACCCCCGAGACGTGGTTTCGGTTGGAGGACGTCCCGAAGGATGGCCCCGGTTCGTTCGTTCTGAAGGGGGCCACGAACTCGAAGAAGCAGGCATGGTCCACCTCGATGTTCGCGAGAGATTACGCCGCTGCCTCGACCGTGTACTCGCGTCTGTGCGACGACGGCTTCATCGGTACCCAGCCCATCTACATCCGTCGGTACGTCCCCCTCGTTCGTCTTGGGGAGGCCATCGGAGGACTCCCGCTGACGAAGGAATTCCGGTTCTTCGTGTGCAACGGTGAGGTTCTGGCCGGAGGGTTCTATTGGGCGGCCTTCCAGGAAGACATCGTTGAACAAGGCGGGGTGATCCCCGACATCACGGAGGTCCCGTCTGCTTTTCTTGAGGAAGCCGTTCGGCGTGTGAAGGATCATGCTCCGTTCGTTGTCATCGACGTGGCTCAAACCGAGACAGGGGAGTGGATCGTGATCGAGCTAAACGACGGTCAAATGTCAGGGCTTTCAGCCGTCGACCCGAAGGTATTGTACCGACGGCTCCACGAGGTCCTTTCCGCCTAAGGCCTTACGGGCACGGGCCGGCTGGTGTAGAACGCGAAGTTGTGTCCGTTTCCGACGACCACCTGAGCCTACCGGTTCGACTCCCCGACTTCTCCCACCTCTCGAACGAAGAGCTTCGGGCTCTCCGTTCGAAGATTGGTTCGGTGACGCGAGACGCGCGGAAAAAAGCGCAGTCTGCGATCCAGAAGTACCCTGCCGTTCGCCAGTCGTGGATGCAAGTGATGGGGCAGAAGCGGGATCCCGACCACGAGGAGGCCTACCGAACCCTTGAGCGCGAACTCCTGAGGTACCCGGAAGCTTTTTTGGCCGAGGCCTATGTGAACTCGCTCTTTGTCTTGGACGAAGCCATCCGAGCTGAGATGCTCAAGCGAAGCTTCAACGGGACCGCGATCCCAAAGAAGAAGTCGAAGACCGAACCGCCTCCAACACCTGAGCCCGTAGAGCCCTCCAACAAGCCGTTGTGGGAACTCGTGGGCAGTGACGACGATGCCTCCTCCCGATGATCATGAGCCGTTCACACGGCGAGTCCTCACTGGATTTTCGAGACTCCTTGAAGGGCTTGCGGACCCGGACTCCCCGAGTCCGCTCGACCCCCCAAGCCCGAATACGATCGAGACCCGCGAACGGATTCTACGCCAGTACCTCGCCAATCCCGAGGGCCGGCGGGCCTTGAGCGGTCTCGGACCGCCGCTTCGACGGAACATCGATTATCAAGCTGTTGCACGCCGAACCCTCATCGTGGATGAACTACCAGATGGGGCCCTGCCCATTTACGACCGCGATCCAGACGTCGCCGCCGTTGTTACACCCGAGCCCATCCCTGCGTGGTGCGTCGTCGGCGTGTGGGCTCGCCAAACCTCTACGGGGTTCACGGGACAGGTCTACGAAGTGCACAACCGATCCGTCTCGTTCTCGACGTGGCGGAGGCCCGAGCACCTAACGATCATGCCCCGTGAATCCATGAACGGGTTCGAGCTTCTCTCTGGCGAACCCCCGCTCCCTCGAACGGCGTACGAGAGACTCATCGACGACGACTACTCCTTCTAGCCACTCCGCCTCCGGTGTAGGCCGCTACTTTCTTCTTGTACCAGAGGTAGGAAGCGAATGAGCGGTAGGTTGGAAGTCGTCACCGGCCCGATGTTCAGTGGAAAAACTGAGAGGCTCATCGAGCGTCTGAAGGTCGCTCAGAGCCTCGGCCACACGGTCAAGGCGTACAAGCCCAAGATCGACGGGCGGTATGCGACCGACGCCATCGTCTCGCACAAGGGCCGTCGGTTCGAGGCAAGTCCCGTCGACGTGACCGAGATCGAAGGGTGTCATGACACGATCGGGCTCGACGAAGGCCAGTTCTTCGGGGATCCCGTCGTCGAAGTCGTCACGCGCCTTGTGCAAAAAGGAGTTCGGGTCATCATCTCAGGACTCGATCTGAACTGTTGGGGCGAACCCTTTGGGCCCATGCCCACACTCCTCAGCTTGGCTGACGACGTGATGAAGCTGCGGGCTACCTGCAAATGTGGCGCAGACGCAAGCCGGTCCCAACGCATCGTGTCCTCGGCTGAAGCCATCCTCGTAGGTGGGTCGGAGTCGTATGAGCCTCGGTGCCTTTCTTGCTTCGATCCACACGGAGCCGGAAAATGACCAAGGCCACCGGGGAGCTTTACACGGGTGTTTCGATGAACCCGCCAACAGTAGAAAGCGCCGCCTGTGGATTCCTCACTACTTCAGACGATTTTGTCAGGCGTCCTTTCGGGGGGCGGGTCCGCTGCCACAGCGTTTCTTGCAGTCTTTGCGGGCATCAAGAAGCGCCTCAAGGAGCTGGAGGACAAGCTCGGCTCGGACGAGGACCCCAAGACGGGTCTCCATCTCGTCATCGAGCGGATGGACGAGACCCTCAAGAAGCTGAAGCGGGAGATCGACGGCTGGCACGACGATCCGCCCGAGTGGCTGGTTCGAATTGTGACGCGAGCTGCACGGTCGAGTTCGGTCAACCTCGAACATCACCACGAGCTGGAAACGCTTGTCGACCAGCGCTACAAGGCGAATGCGGCTGGCATTCGTCGCCTCGAAGAACAACTCGAACGCTTGGAGAAGTCCCTGGACGACTACATCTCCAAGGCCGATTTCGAGCGCGACGGACGGGGCCGCTCGGAAGAGCTGGCGAAGGTCCGCGAACAGATCGCCACGTCAAACGGGCTTCTTCGGGGAGTGATGTCCGCCCTTGGGTACATCGACCCGAAGACCACCAAGAAGCGTGGCGAGTAGAAAAGGGGAGCTAGAAATGACTCACGAAGTCGACTCGATGCGTGCGCTCGCTCTCGAAGCAGACGAGACTGTAACTCTGACGAAGGAGTTCTATCGCTGTATCGTGAAGGACCCACGGACGAAGTCGGGTGACCACTTCAAGGCCGTCCGTCCTGAGGCCATGCCGGTTCCCCACTTCCCCGAAGAGGGTGGGAACGGTTCGAAGCCTGCACCGTAGTTCGCTTATCGCGGCGCCTCTGTAGGGCGTATGGCGAACATCGAGGCGACACGGATCCATCCTGGTCTATGGCAAGGCAGCCGCCCCCCTTTCGGCTTCACCTTGGCACGTGCTGGTTTCAACATGGTGGTCCTGTGCGCCGAGGAGTTCCAACCCCCGCATGTGATGCCAGCAGGGTTCGACACCCTGCTCCGTGGGATGGCACCCTTCCCAGACGTTGAGGTCGTGTACGCGCCCAACGATGACAGCTTCTCCATCCCACCCTCACGGGAGCAGCTCAAGACCGCCATCACGGCCGCGCAACAGGTCACGGATGTCGTCAAGGCGGGCGGGAAGGTTCTCGTCACGTGTTGGCAAGGGAAGAACCGCTCGGGCCTTGTTTCCGCGTTGGCCCTGCACAAGCTCCTGGGGATCTCCGGCTTCCAAGCGATCCACCGCGTGAGGGCTCGTCGCCGTAGAGCGCTGTCGAACCCCTACTTTGTCGAGGCCCTCATGAGGATCGAGGCGACACAGGGACAGGACCCCAAGCCGCCGGTGTAAGATCCTAGGGTTATGCCGAAAAAGAAGGCCAGCCCCCAAGCAGAAGAGGCCGCACCGAGCAGCGAGGATTTCCAGAGGTATTGGGACGACCTCAAGGAAGGTCTCCGGCTTCCTCGGCTGACGGACGAACAACTCCGAGAGTTCGTGGACGACTTCGTCTCGAATCGGATCTTCACCCTGCACCACATCCGCAACGCCGAGCGGAGCCACATGGCGGGGATGGTCTTTCTTCCGGTTGCGCTTGGGGTCTTCTCGAAGTTCAACCCCGACTCGCTGAAGTGTGTGGGCACGATCTACGAGAGCTACAGCAAGGCTCTGCCCCGAAGCATCAACGGGATGCCCATCTTCATGACGTTCAAGGTCCTTCACACGAAGGACTGGGAACGGGCTGCCAAGGCCATCGAGACCGAGGAGAAGCGCCGGCAGAGCATCGAGCTACCCCCTGCCGAAGCTGAAGGGTGAGCGCTGGCGGCCCTGTGGCGCCTTCCGAACCATCCCCGAGGGCAAGCTCCCCGGTGGCTGGTTCGGACGCAACGTAGCCCGTCCTGGGCGGCCTAGTTCGGTGGGACGAAGAGGATCTTTTCGAGACCCACCTCATCCGACGGCCACCCGAGCCGCCTCGCGACGTCGAACTGTTCTCTGGAGAGCAGCATCGTCACTGATGACAGATGGGTTTTTCCCAGTCCTTGCGCCGCTTTGAGTTGGCTGTGGGACTTGGTGAGGCGGAAATCGGGGTCTTTGCAGGTCCCGATGACCTCGCCGAAGACAGCCGCCTCCGCTTTCGTCTCGAACCGTAGGAAGTAGCAGCCGGGGATGATGTCACCCCTCCAGTCGTTGGACGTTTCTTGATTCGCTTCGAGATCCTTCATGTTGTCGTAACAACCGGACTCTCTGACGATCAAGAGGGTCGACTAGAGCACATCGTTCGCCTCGGTCCACTCGTACAGGATTCCGGCGTTGTACCCGTCGACACCGGCGTTCACCGTGGCGACGATGGCGTTGCCTACGGCCGACATGACGAGCGTGTATCCTGTCCCCATCTCCAGGGCCACGTTGTTGGGTCCTGCGATGTCCTGATCGATTACCGCAACGCCTCCAGCCCCGTGGACGAGCATGGTGCGCTCGAACCCCGCGAGCTTTACCCCGCCGACCTGCTTCATCGTGCAATACACCCTGACCAAGTAGGCGATGCCGTCCTCAAGGGTGAAATCGCTGTTGACCCCTCCCACGAAGATGCCGGTCATCCTAGAGGACGATGCACCCGAACCCCCGACGCCGGAAAACTGCCCTTGCGCCGACTGGTTCAGGCGGGACGCGACCACCGACTGACCGTTCACGGTCGCGTAGGCTCCGCTAGCGATGCACCCAGATCCGTTTATGACGGTCGAAAAGCCCCCTGTTGCTTGTGCGAAATACCCGTTGAGGATGGTTCCATTCTGCTGGGTAACTGAGCCGGCCTGTCCGCCGCAAATAAGCCCTTGAACGCCGGTAGGGTCAATGCTGTTGCCCGTGCCGCCGACGATCGCGGAGTCCCATCCTCGGGCTTTGTTACCAGAACCACCACAGACAACCGCTTCGGTCCCGAAGACGTCAAACTCCGACCCTGCCTGGTTTCCGAAGCCGCCGCCGACAGTTCCGAATTGACCTTTGACCGAGTTCTGCCAGCCTCCACCAATCGTCCCGTAATCACTGTTGACGTTGATGTCGTTCCTGTCGCCACCGGAGATCGTGGCGAAGTCTGCCACCGCCCCAGGGTCCGTCCCGGTCGTGTCCGAGCTGAGGTTGGTGATTCCGTTCTTCGTGTTGTTGATCGGCGATTGGTTGATCGGACGGGCCGTTCGAACGTTCTTGGGGGTACCCCCATCGAAGACGATAGGGGCGGCGGTGAATGCCCGGATGAGGGGGTTTGTTTTGGTGACCCACCCGAACGCGAAGCTCCCTTCACGGACTTCGCCGGAGGCACCAACACGCACTCCGGCCGCCGCCGTCAACGTGAAGATCGAAAACGTCGTTGTGAGAGGGCCCCCAGGGCCGGTCACGGTGGATGCAAAGAGAAGAGCGCGTCCCGTTGCATTGGGGAACGTGAACGTGACGACCGTGGCCGGGGTCGTCACGTGATGGACGATGTCCACGCCCACCAGGGCTGGAGCTGTGGACAGCTCATCGGTGCCTGTGATCTCAAGGAACCAGTCAACGACACCCGTTGAATCGTTCAGCTTGATCGAGATCGTGTTGCCCGGTCCAACATCTACGCCGTTGACCGTAGGGTTGAAGGGCCCGCCGTCTTGGACAAGGCAAATCGGGGAGACAGGCATGCTCGATCCTCACCCATGCCCACGCATAAGAAGGCTACAAAAGGCCGGTTATTCAGCCTTTAACGGCCTCACGGCCCCTCTTTGAGCGTGAGTCCTGAGCCTGTGAGCGCATCGAACTCGGCGAACACGGGGCTGTCTCGCCAGATGCGGACGTTGCCTGTCCACACGGCGGGGTCGTTGATGTCCTGCTGGGTAGTCAGCTCGATGACGTTGTTGGATGGGAGGTGGGCCAGGGCTTCGATGTGATTACGTTCGGTCAGCGTCATAGGGTCTCCTCTGTTACTTCCCACTCATCTTCAACCGTGATGTTCGTGAGGCCGTCTTTTGCCGTGACGTAGCTACGGGAGATCCAGCGCACAGGCGTCGAGCCATCCCACCCCAAGAACTTGTAGTAGGTGACAGGCACGCGGGTCACGCCATCCTGAACCCCTGCAAATGGGGCCGAGGACTTTCTTGCCTGGGAAGCTCCTTGGTCAACAGATGCCATGGTTCACCTCAGTACGCCGTCCCGTAGCGGGCGTTCAGGTAGAGCCGGTAGTTGTTCCGATCGCTATCACTCTGAGAGACAAGCGCTGTGAAACGCTCGTACTCCGTGAACGTCATCATGTTGCCACCGTAGGCCGCGTTGGACTGCATTGCGATCCCGCTTGCTCCGATGTGGTCGGTCAGGGCTGTTGGGGTACCCGCCACGCCGTCGATGTCGATCTGAATCGTACCCGAGGCCGTTCGGCGGACGTAGTACCAGTGCAGCCCCGGCGTTGTAGCTACTTCTACGAAGGGGAACGCTCCGGTGTAGTTGAACACATGGAAGAAGTAGGGACCTGCCGAGATGGCAGGGTCAGCTCCTAGAATCAAGCTCTCATCGACAAGACCGTGGCCCGAGTTGAACGTCAGGGTGGTCGTCGTAACACTGAGCAATGTCGCAGCAACAAAGCCGTTGTTACTCACTGTTCGACGAAGGTAGACCGTCTGTCCTGCCAGGAAGCCGCTTGTGACGAAGTTGAGGCCTCCGGACTGAACGATGGTTCCTGCTGAGGCGCTGATCGTGATGGCTGACTGGCCCACCAACGAGGCAGTGGACCTGAAACCCCAACCCCAGTGCGCATCCGCCTGGAGCATGGTCGATCGCAAATAGATCGTTCCGGGGTCCTTCTTCGCTTCCATGAAGTCGACGAAGAACGAGGCTGTATACGCTGTGTTGGCGACCAGTGTTTCTGCGACAACAGAGCCGCCGTCTGAAACGCGAACGGTCCTCGTGTTCCTACCCGACTGCCGATACCCGCAGCCGAAGATTCCATTCAGGGGCGTCTCTAGGGGAGGGAGGGTAGCGCCTTGCGTTTCCGCGTAGAGTGCGCTGGTTCCTGCGCTCGCAGTACCAAGCCAACTGCCCACGCCTGAGCGATCGGCGTCAGCGTAGTCACGCTGATAGGACGAGAGCACGAACGTCGTAGGATCGAACGGCAGCGTGTACGTGTAGAGACCTAGACCGCTTGTTGCAGATTCGGTTGCGTCTGGATTCGTGACGATAACGTCCTTCACCCCCGATGTTCGCAACGGAGTCACGCAGGTGATCTGGTTCACATTGACGAAGACAACACTGGTCGCTGCCGCTCCGCCGATCGTGACCGTGCAACCGCTAACAAATCCGGACCCGTCGATCGTGACAGGCGTTCCGCCAATGGCCGTACCTGAGTTCGGTGTGATCGCCGTGATGTGAGGCCAGAGCGAGAACGAGAGCGAGCCGTTGCCGCTCGTTCCGCTGTCCTGCCCATCAGGATTCGTGAGGACGAGGTCTTTCACCCCAACTGTACCTGCGGGCGGCAAGCAGGTGAGCGTGGAGTCCGACAAGAGCTGCACAGCCGTGGCCGGCACGCCGGACACAGTGACCGAGGGCGCATTGAAGAAGTTACGTCCAACCACTGTGATACGTCGGAGACCGTTGTTGGCCGCAGGGTTTGGCGCTGCACCAACAACAACAGGCGCCTTGAACCGGAAGGAGTCGTGGAGGTGAAGGGTCTTCATCGAACCTTCCCGCCTCCTACCGGAACACGCACGAGGAACTCATCCTCGATGGTGATGTTGGTGAGTCCTGGCTGCGGCGGCTCATTGATCGCCGAGGTCCAGCGCACAGGAGTGCTGCCGTTCCAGCCGAGGAACCTTCGGAGGATGTACGTCTGAATGACGCCATCACGCTTGCCCTGGAACACGAACGTGTCGGAGCGGTCGCCAGACCTACCCATGTCGGTCTCGTACGTGCCGCTAGCCGTGGGCTTGCGTGGGGCGTCGCGTGAAGCTCCGAAGTCCGTGCTGTAGTTCGCGGCCTGTGTTGTCGGGCGCCTATCTAGGGTAGCTCCCTTGTTGGAGTCAAAGCTGGCCTCTCGTTTGAAGGAAGCTTCGTTCCTTCTCGCTTGCGAAGCTCCTTGGTCAACCGAGGCCATAGATCACTCCGTTAGATGGTGGGGACCGTGGTGCCGTCCCACGGTCCTGCGACCGTGGCGGAGACTGTCGTGGCCATCTGAACCCAGCTCTTGGTGTCGTAGGTGTCGGCCGCAGAGCCACCTTGAATCCAGTACATCCAACGCAGGGTGCCCTTACGCATTCTCTGGGCATACTGCGTGGACACGACCCAGATCGGCTCACGCACAGCGGTTGCGACCGGAGCAGTAGCTACGCGATCCACGGTACCGGGAGTTTGACCGATCACCATGCTTGTGAGGTTCATGAGGAGGAAGCCTTGAAAGGCCTGGTAGGCATCCCCTGTAGCGAACCCCCGCCTGCGCGAGCCGAAGAACGGCGTGAAGGCATTCACGGCGATGGCCCCGTGGAAGAACGTCGAGTTCGTGGAGCCCAGCTCGACATTGCGGATCGTGCGGCCCGTCGTGGTCGGAGCTGAATCGTAGTTGGCGGCCCCTTGCTGCCAGTGGACGTAAGGGTCTACATCACCTTCTTCTCCGTCATCGCAACGCTGGAAGGCCGAGCCGATGTACGCCAAACCAGCCGCCGTGCTGATCGACAGAACGTAGCTCCCGTCTTGCGAGACGCCGACGTCTTCGATGCAGTTTGCACACATCGCGTTGCAGACGCCGTAGGAGTCAGTGTTCGAGTTGCCGCTGAAAAGGCGCGTCTGGTTCGTGGCCAAAGTTGCCGGGGCACCCTGACCGCAGATGACGTAGGTGCCGACAGTCGGGAACCCGTTGACGGAGGGAACAGAGGACGAGGCTGCTCCTCCAGGGGCAACCGTCGCCGTGCATCCGGCAAGAGTCGCCATCTGCGAGAAGCGTCCAACCGTAGCTCCAGGAGTGCTCTCGTTCACGCTGTCGACGCACTGGAAGTACATGTGCCCGTGCGTGGCTGTAGAGCTGCCCTTCCAGATCACGAGTTCGCGCACGTACTCGATGGGGGTACCTGTCGGAACGATCGTGGCTCCGGACGTTGAACCGGTGATGGTGGCGGATGAACTCCAGCCACGAACAGCGGCGCCTGTCCCGCTCTTGCGTGGAGCGATGACGAGATGGCCAACGCCACCAGCCACGTCGGTCATGACACCGAGGATTTCTCCAGTGGCGCCGGACGTGGTCTGGACAACGTTCTCCCCTCGGAGAAAGGTGCCCGTGGGGACGCCTGACCCGATGGGGATCTTCATCGTGGAGGGGCCTTCGCCGCACCACCACGCTCCCGAGCCGGCTGTTCCCTGGAACGCAGCAGGCATCGTGTCCGTGATTGAAGACTTCTCTGTCCACGTCGCGGTGCCTGGAGTCGTCTCGGCAATCGCTGCCGGGTTCTCGATCTCCACCGAGGTCGCGGAGATGAACTTGGTGATGAGCCACGTACCAACGTTGGCCGCGTTCGTCGCTCCGGTGATGGCCAAGAAGCGTCCTTCTGAGGCCAGCACAAACCCGGTCAGACCCGTGATGACAGCGCGGCCTCCCTTGGCCGTAGTCGAGGGCGTGGCGATGGTGAAGGACACCGTCGCGGTCTGGGCTCCGACCTGAACGCCCCCGCCCCACTTGTCGAGGGATGGGTTGCCTGTCGTCTCCTTCGTTGTGCCATCCGAGCTAGCCTTGTAGCGCCAGCCAGCGGCCTTCAGACCACGAGTGAGCCTCCACCACGAGCTGATGAAATCACTCGAACCGGAGATGAGGGAAGCGTTGGGGATAACAGCGTTAGGCATGATCGTCTTCCTTCAGGAGTATCCACCAGGGGTCGAGCCATCCCATGGACCAAGGGCGAACGCACCGAACTGGCCAACGTTGGCCGGTGCAGCGGAGATCCCAACGAAGAGCCCGTTGTCGTAGAGCGGCCCTGGCGTCACGCCTAGAATCGCAACCAGCCAACGCAGGCTGCCTTTGCGCATCTTCAGGCTGGTCTGCGTTGAGGTGACCCAGAGCTGCTCCTTGATCACCGTAAGCTCGGGCCTCGGAACGCACGCCACTCGCTCCTGGTTGTTCGTGGTGTACGCCATGATGGGTGCGGTGGTGTTACCCAACATGGACAAGTTGAACTCTTGGAAGGCGTCGCCAGAGGCCATCCCTCGCCGACGAAAGCCCCTGAGCGGAGTCTGGTTTGTGTCCCCCAGAATCGTCCAGTTGGTCCGCTGGTTCGACACGACGTTCGATGACGTGCGCGTACCCGTGTAGGTCGTGGAGGAGGTGAAGCACGTGACGTAGGGATCTACATCTCCGTCTTCCGAGTTCTCACAGTACTGAAGCCCCGAGAAGCCGGCTGATTGTAGCGAGGTGTGTCCCGCCACGACGGCCCAGCTACCATCCTCCGAGACACCGGCCGTGCCGATGCAGTTGGCGCAGACTAGCTGCGACGAACCCAAGTTCGTGGTGCCGTAGGTAGTGTCGTAGAAGTTGCCTGCGCTGGTAGTTGCTGAGTTGCTCCCACCCGTGCCGGTATAGGCCAGAGTCCCTGGTACTGGGAACGTCCCTGTTGGCTGTCCCGGAGCGAGGGACGCGGTGACTGCGCCGGCCGTTGCCAGCGTGGAGAAACGACTCGCGGACTCGCCCACCGAGTCGATGCACTGGTAGTACACGTGACCCATGTACGCGTACGTTAGAGCGATGCCCTTGCTGATGACGATCTCTCGAATGAACTCGATGAGCGTCGCCGTAGGCGTGGCTGTCGCACCGGAGATCGAACCCGTGATGACGTCCACCGCATTCCATCCACGGACACCGGCTCCCGTGCCATTCAGACGGGGCATGATGACGAGGTAGCCGAGACCGCCTCCAGTATCGACCTGGACACCAATGATCTCCCCGGTCGCTCCGGTCGTGGCCTGAACGACGTTCTCGCCTTTGCGGAAAGTCCCAGTCACCACTCCAGCGCCGATGGGAACCTTGATCGTCGAAGGCCCCTGAGCGCACCACCAGTGCCCCGCTACGGCCGTGCCGATCGTACCGGCAGACCCGTCCATGTTCCCTGGGAAGACCTGCTGAAGCGGGTCGATCTCTGACCAGAGGATGAGAGAGTTGTTCGCGTCTACCACACCGCTAGGGTTATCAACCTCGACAGAGGTGGCCGACAGCACGCGGGTGATCATGAAGGTGCCGTTGTTCGCACCTGTCGCCGCTCCGCTGATCGTGAGGCGATTACCTGTCGATCCTCGGCTGAAGGCGGTCGCAAGAGTCATCCCGGTAAGTCCGGTGATGGTCTGACGCCCCGGCGTCGATGGGCTGGCACCGGACGCCCCCACCGATGCGACTGCACCACCCTGACGCTCTGACCACGTGGCATTCACGTTGCCCGTGAAGGAACCGGGGCAGTTCGGGTTGAAGTACGTGAGCGTTGTTCCACCCTGCGAGAGAATGCGGAACAGACCGTCGTTGGCGGTTCCAAACCCCGTGAGTCGGATGTACCGCCCCACCGACGCAGCAACGAAACCCGTGATGTTCGTGAGCGTGATGACGCCATTGGCGCCTGTCGTGATGATCGGAGCAGTACCGCCCTGAGCACCGACCTGCACGTGGTTCGTGATGCCACCGATAGCCCAACGGTCAGCAACCCCGTCGCCTGCGCTCTCCTTGACGTTGACGTCTCCCGACGCCTTGTACTTCCAGCCAGCCGCGAGCATGACGCGGGTGATCTTCCACCACTGGTTGAAGTAGTCGTCGTTTCTACGAGCTTGGTAATTCGCGACCTGGGCGTGTCCCATCGTTCATCAGCCTTTCAGGTGTACCTGACACAAAGACGAGCATTGGTGATGGTCACCGTGTCACCAGCGCCACCGCCCGTGAGGGAAACCTGGACTTCATACTGCTTGGGGGTGCCAGACTTCAGGTTGCCGGCGGCCACACCCACAGTAAGAGCGACCGAGGCGACCTCGGTGTTCACTTGCAACCCCGTGTTCAAGGCCGTGCCCGTGACGGTCTCGTTATCCGTGATGTTCTGGAGGCGGACGTTCGCTGTAGTCCCCGGCGTAGAACACTCGATGTCTGCCTTGAAGTAGATGGAGCGCGTCAAGGCCCCAATCGTGGCAGGCCAGTAGAGGACATCGATGAGGCGGCTGCCTGCTCGTGTGAAGGCTGCGTTGATCGTGCTGAAGACACCGGCCGCCAAAGAGGCTTCAACCTCAGGAAGCGCCGTGACTCCCGTGACGGTAATGCTGGCGACACCACCACCCGCATCAGCCGCGACCACCGAGGCGCCGGTGAAGTTTAGGGTGGTATGCGGGGCTCCCGCGATGGGGGAGCCTTCGTCTTGAACGATGACTGTCCCTGTAACCGTGATATTTGCTTGGCCACCGCCCGCATTGGTCGCGGCGACCCCAGGCCCAACAAAGTTCAGGGTGGCGTGCGGCCCCCCTACAACTGTTGAACCTTCATCCTTGACCGTGATCCCAGCGAGGGCGGTCTGCCAAGACGCAACTCCCGCAGCGGTAACGAAGAGAGCTTTTCCGACATCCCCAATGAGGGTGACCGGAACCGTGGTCCCGTTGACCTTGATGACCGTTTGACTTGTGGGGGTGCCGGAGAGGTCTCCGCCGGCCGTGAACCCTGACGAGGTTTGCCAGGTGGCAACTCCTGAGGCGAAGACGGTCAGGACCTTGCCGATGTCGGGCACCCCCGTAACCGGAACCGTGGTTCCGTTGATCTTCAAGACGGTTTGGCTTGAGGCCGAACCGGAGAGATCCCCTGCCGCCGTGAAGATGCCGTTCGTCTTCAAATAGTCGAGGGCACCTTGGATGGTGTTAGATCCCGTCGAGGGAAGAGGAACCAAGGCGTCGTTGTAGAAGAGGACCGCCGCACCCTGACGGATGATGGGGTTGACGATCGTGATCCAGCCGAAGCTCGTGTTCCCTTCGCGTTGTTCCCCAGCCGACCCGACCCGCTTCGACCCCGCCGTCAGCGAGTAGAGGGAGAACGTCGTGCTCACGGGACCGCCGGCCCCGGTGACCGTGCTCTGGATCAGAACCGAGCGCCCTAGTCCGCTTGGGAATGGGAATGTGACCGTCGTGCCCGGTGTCGTGACCTCGTGCGTGGTCGGGTTGACACCGACGAGAGCTGGGTTCGTGGAGAGTTCGTCGGTCCCGAGGACTTGGAGGAACCAGGCGGTGACGCCGGAGAAGCTAGTTAGCTGGACACTAATCGTGTCCCCCGGTCCAACGTTGACCCCGTTGAACGTCGGGACGAACGGCCCGAGACCATCTTTTACGTTGCAGAGCGGGGAAACGGGCATGGCCTATCCGTTCACTTGCAGGTGCGTTGACGGGCGCTTTCGATCTCACCGCAGGACTTGACCTGGATGATGCACCTCGGGTTCACGAAGACCCCATTGGCTTGCTGCCCCGTGCAGAAAGCCGTACAGGACTTGTTGGGGACGCCCTTCGGGCCCGGAAGGTCCGAGTCGTAAACGGGGTCGCCTTCCTCACACCCGAGGCCGCCTTGGGCCTTCGGTCCAATGTGTAGGCACATCTGCCCGCAGAGGTCCGAGTCCGGAGTCGGGATCGGGTTCGGGCTAGGGCCTACTGTCGGGTGGCAAGCAACGAAGGTGCCGGCTGCAAACGCGAGTAGGTGTAGGGGGAGCCGCATAGTTCTCGATGAGCGGGCGCCATAAGGAGAAAATCCGAGGCGAGGACGGAGCGGAACGACTCCACTTGGTCTCGCGACAGGTCGGATTCCTGGACGTACCGCTCAAAGACCTCCGCAAAGGCTTCGGTCGGCCGGGAGCGGGCGTACTCGGATACGAGCGGCACGCCGGCCCGAAGCCCTAGCTCCTTGAACTTCGTGTGGATCCGGTCTTTCTCGTAGACGGTGAGGTCCTTTCCCACCTCAAGCTTGCGGTACAGGTCCGAGTAGAACTCCTTCTCCGCAGTGAAGAGCTGCTTCTGGTTCAGCAAGATCGCGTGGACCATCGACCAGTCGCCTTCGATGATGCTCTCGAAGTGGGCCCGTTGACCCGCCGACATCTGCTTGAACCAGTAGCGATGCCCCAGCTCGTGGAAGATGACGCGTAGGATCTCATCCGTGGGGGGCGCCGAGATCCGGATGATGTCGGGACCTGAATGGTAGGTCCCCGCTCGCGCCTCCATGTTCTTGTAGCCCGCCTTGGCGTAGGCCTCTTGATCGCTCTTCGACAACGCCTCGTAGTTGTCGGACATGAGGAAAAAGACACCGTACCAGACGGCCCCAAAACCCTTGCGTTTGATGTCCTTGTACGCCTTCTCGATGAACTCGACGTAGGCTCGGATCCGCATGCCGTTGTGTTTGGGATCGACGACGACCACCTTGACCCCACCGAAGTCGAACTCCTTGAAAACAGGATCTCGATAGACGTTGGGGTGTTCCGGGTCAGCTCGCGTTTTATCTTCTTTATCTAGGTACTTAGCCTCACTGTAGAGGAACTTGAGGGCGTCATCCAAGAACTCCGTGAGGGGGGCTTCTCGGGTGAGCCCTCGCCCGCCGCGTTGGGGTTTTGACCCCGAGACGGCCGCCTCAAAATTGGTCCTATAGAGGTCGAGCATTTGCTCGCCAGCCTTGCGTTCGTACTCGCTTGGAAACGGAGTGGCCCCAAGGTAGCTGTTGTTCCAATGGCTGGCGGTCTCACGGGCTCGCTTGATTTCGTCGCGGAGCTTCGTGAGCACCTTGTCCACGTCCTCTTTGTCGACCACCTGGCGGACGTTGAGCACCTGGTCGCGTAGGTTCGAGGCGAACGTGTCGAGACGATCGATGGCTTCGAACACATCACGGTAACCGCGAATGGTTGGCTTGAGGAGCGTGAGCCAGCCCCTCCGGACCCCCATGAGCCATTGCTTCGTAAGCAGCTCGGCCATGAACCGGCGGGCAACGCGGTGTGCCAACACGTCCATCAGTATCGCTGGCCTTCTCGTTTCGAGCTGTCCCCCAAGGTGTTCCAGCCCGTCATCCGTGCAACGAAGCCGAGGTACTCCTCCGCAGCCGTCTTCAATTTGGGATCCTTGATCAACCCCTCTTGGAGTGCCCGTCGCACGGTGAGCGGGTTGAGGTTCATGAAGGGGTTGTTCGCGTAGATGTTGGCCGGGTGGTTCGAGATGTCGTCCCCAGGAAGGGACGCCTTGACGCCGTTCTCAGCGGGGAGGTTCTCGAACTGGAAGCGATAGGCGACCTGCTCAGGCAGGCCGAGAAGCCCGCGTAGCGAGGCTTGACGCTTCATGGGCGTTGTGGACGCGGTCTCATTCAAGAAACGGCGAACGACACGTTGAGCCAGTGCACTCACAGCGAGAGGAACCTCACAAGAGCTTCTTTGTGCCGGTCCACGGTATTCCTCCTTTCCGACCACACACTTCGATGGCGACTGTCTTCGGCTACGCACCGGATCCACTCACCCGTGTCGAGACCGACGGTTCGACCACGGATCTCGTCGAGAAGGACTATAAGTTCTCGACTCTACTGTCGAAATTGACGGCAGTGGTGTCCGACACGGACATCGACCTCTCGAAGTACTGCCCGGACATGGACCAGAGGGGGCTCTCGTCTTGTGTCGGAAACGGCACGGCTGAGGCGCTCGATGCGTTGGAGCTGGTCGCCCATGAGAACGACGTCGGCTTCACGCCCACGCCCGTTTCTCGCCTGTTCATCTACAACATGGCGCGTACCGTGGAGGGGATCCTCGACCTCGACGCCGGTACCCACATCCGAACGGGGTTCGATGTCCTCTCGCGGTTCGGCTCCTGCCCCGAGGCGCTCTGGCCTTATGAAGAGAGCAATGTCTTCACGAGCCCCTCGCTCAAGGCGCAGCGGGCGGCCCTTGGGCACAAGATCCATTCGTACTACCGCATCAGCTCGACTGGACCCGACCGTATCAACGATCTGATCGCGGCCCTTCGAGCGAAGCACTTCCCGGTCTTCGGTACCCAGGTCACCAAGGCGTTCCAGGCGCTCTCCGGTCTTGGCCCGACGGACACCCCGGCTTCGGACGAACCGATCGCAGGTGGCCACTGCATGATGGTCTGCGGGTACATCGAGGGAAACTTCCTCGTCAAGAATTCCTGGGGTCCCGGTTGGGGCAAGAACGGATTCTGTCTCTTCACGCCGGCCTACATGTCCTGGAGCCAAACCTCAGACATCTGGGTCCCAACTCTTGGGATCGATTGGTGAGATCATGAACATCGTCAAACGCGTCGTCGCCCGTCACGTTCTCGCCTTGCTCGATATCGGGCGAGGGGTGTTCACGGAGAACCTCAAGATCCACCGCTTCAGCGACAGTGTTCGCGTCACGGACATGGTGAACGCGGGCAAACGGGGCAAGAAGGTCCGCGAGCTGGCGATCATCGCGGGGTACCACAACGATGCGCTGAAGGACAAGATCCTCAAGCAAGCGATCACTTCGATCGTTCACATGAACTACGACCAGGCGAAGGCTCACCTCGAAAAGATTGGGGACACACACCCTGGCCTCTTCACCCTCTCCGAGACGTCAATGCGCGGCATCGACGTCGAGCCAATGGGAACGGCGTTCAACCTGGAGAAGAAGTTCCCCGATGGGGAGGTCATCGCCATCAAGGCAAGCCCCCACGAATTCCTCGTGAAAGACAGCAAGCCGATCCGAGCCGAGGGCAAGCCGGCACACGGGATGATGCAGGACACACTCTACTGGAACCGGGGCAAAGAGAGCGGGATCGTTTTCTACGCTTGGATGAAGGAGAACCTCTCGCTCGCCGGGAACATGAACATCCTGGAGCTGATGAAGGTGTGGGACTCGCTCGGGGTCAGATTCGACTCGCACTAGCGTAGTCTCGGTCGACCTCCGAGGGTCCTGGCGATCTCGATGAGGTCGTCGATGTCTCGATTCACGACGACAACAACGTGAACGAGTGTCTTGTCACGAAGACAAGGCACCGGCGCCAGCGACTTGGCGACGCGTCGGACAAACTGAGCTGCTTGTTCTTCCGTTGGGAACTCGAACGGAAAGGAGAGAACGGCCACACCTAGCTGGTGTAAAAGACGAGAATGCCTGGCATCCTCTCCGACACGGCTATCGCTGCCGCTTTGAACAACGGCGACATCAAAATCGACCCGTGGGACCCTGCTCAGCTCAACCCAGCGAGCTACGACCTCACCCTTGGGGATGGGGTGACCGTCTACAGGCGATGGGTGAGTTACGACGAGGATTACGACGTGCAGCCGAAGTTCGGGCTGTCGAGAGCCGGCGTGACGGGCAAACCCAGGGACGGTTCAGACCTCTTCGCATCGAGCATCAGGCGCGATGGTGATACGGGCCTGGTCCTCAATGTGAAGGAAGAGCCCTCGACGGTTTCCTTCAAGATCGACAAGGATCAGGGTTGGATCCTCAAGCCCGGCATTGGGTACCTGATGCACACGCGGGAACGGATCTGGACCGAGAAGTTCGTCCCCATCGTGGATGGGAAGTCGAGCATTGGTCGCCTTTTCATCCAGATTCACGCCACGGCAGGCTACGGGGATCCTGGGTACGACGGCGAATACACGCTGGAGGTCATTGTCCAACACCCGGTGCGAGTCTATGCGGGCATGCGGATTGGTCAGATCCGCTTTCACACCCTCGAAGGTGAAGTGGAGAAGACCTACAAGGTTACGGGGAGCTATAAGGATGAGGCAGCCCAGGGGGCCGTGGCCTCGAAGGCGTGGCGCCAGTTCAAGTAGTTGTCCCCAGGCTGTGTGTAACTTGGGGATCTTCCGAAAGTGTTCTCCCGTTTTGATCGGATCCCGGCCCGATTGTAGTCCCACCATGAGCACGAACAGCCAGGACGTGAAGTTCGACATGATGCAGGCCGCCATGATGGACGAGTACGCGGACTACGAGAACGCGTGCGCCGAAGACGACGAGCCCTGTATGACCTTCGGCGAGTTCTTCGCCCGCAAGGAGCAGGCGGAGGAGGCCTCGGAGGCCTCGACGCTCCCGGCCCCGGCCGAGAACGATGGGAACGACGACCTCTGCTTCTGAGAGGCTGGTTCGTGGGCTTGAACTGGGCATGGTGATCCGAGGTAACCTCCTCGACAACGCCACCGACTTCCGAAACCCCCGGCGTGGGGTGGTACGAAGACGGGGTCGGAGAGGGTGCACCGGATGTGGGGTTCGACTCCCCACCCCCATTTCAAGCTCACGAGCCACGGGTACGGCAGTAGAAGGATCCCCGGTAGGGTACGCCTCATTCGGAGAAGCGCACGCGTAAGCGAGGCTTCGAATGGAGCCTCCGGCGATCCCTTCTACTGCCGTTTTGTTGTCTGCCGTTTTGACCCGAATCAGTCGGAGCTGTAACAAGCGCATGCCCCGCAGAACGATTCGTACGAAGCACCGTGAGCAGAAGGCGGCCGAGGCATCTGCTCGGGCCGAAGCCAAAGCCCTGGAGCTTGGCGCGAACGGCTGGACCCCCTCGGAGGGCACTGGGATCCTACTGACCACTCTCCGTCGGCTGGAGAGGCGGGGTCAGGTCGAACTTCGAGCCTCGACCAACTCTGAGGGTCGTATCGACCTCCATTTCCGAGCGGTGTGACCGGTTTGCCGTTTTGATCGGGACCGGTCAGAGTTGTAACCGGGCTACCATGAGCGAGTTCATCACCATCCACTGCCGCACCTGCGGCGGCGTCGCCCACCCGGCTACCGGCTGCGTCTACTCGCCGACCTTCATTGTGTGTGGCCCCTGCACCCGTGAGGCCTGGGCTTGGATCCGGCAGCACACGGGCGGCAAAGGTCGTCGTCGGGGACCCAGCTTCTACAACCACGTGAACGTGATCGCCCCGCCGATCTCCGTCGAGCCTACCTCTTCTTGAGCTTCTTCCGAGAAGCTCGGAGGTGGGGCGCCGAGTAGACCTGCCGTTCGGCAGCGGGGGCCGGGTCGAGCCCGAGGGCATCGGACAGCAGGCTCTTCATGACCGTCTGCCAGGGCTTCTCGGCTGCCTCGGCGACGCTCTTGAGGGCATCGAGCATGGCGAACGGGAGGCGTACGCTGATGAGTTGGGTGTGGGCGGTCTTCACAGCGGACTGTCTACACCGGCTTTGATCGGTTCGTTTCCTGATTGTAGTACGGGACATGCTCACCACGAATCGTATCGAAGAACTGGCCGCCCGTCCCGAAGTCCAGGCCGTGGCCGTGGAGAACTTCCTCGCCTCCTTGGACGGGCTCACCTACCAGGAAGCCGTCGCGAATTGCGAGCAGGATGCGCGATCCTACCGCTGGAACCACGCGACCTCCGGGACCATCCGGGAAGGCCTCGTCGAGCACTTTTTCCCGCGTTCCTGATCTTTCGATGCAGCGGGTCCTTTGGTGGACCCGCTGGCGGACAAGGTAGCTGAGCGCTGGGCTCGGGAATACAAGCGCCCGGACAACATGGTCCCGGTGAAGAACAAGGACACGGATCGCACCGTGTACGTCCTTCCGGAGACCATCCAGGAAGAGGGCGGTCTGTACCAGAAAATCCCGGAGTCGAAGCTCGACACGACCGGGCAGCCGGCCCCCCTTCTTCACCCAGGACAGCCGCACCTCCCTGCGAAGCCCAAGAAGCCGCACAAGCCAGAGATTCCGCGTGATCCGCCTCCGGCTCCCATCCACCCGCCTGTCCCTCGGAAGCACCTCCTGCCGCCAAAGCGCCCGAAGCCCGTGAAGCCCGTCTCGCCCCCGAAGGTGCCGGAGCCGTCGAAGCCGCACAGGTGGAAGAGGGTCAAACAGGATCTTTACGCGAGTGATCCTCTTGCCCTTCGTGTTGTCGAGCGCTGGCTACGGTGTAATACCCCCACCTGAACTTCTTATCCGAACGGTTACCCAGCATGGATGCACGTCAAGCAGTTCAACGGGCTTTGAAATCCAGTTCGATCCGCGTTCAGGCTACGGATGACGAGGTCGACATCGACCTCCAGGAACTCCAGGTCGCCGACTACATCGTTTTCCTGCTGGCTCTTGAGACGTACATGGGTTGGTTGGAGGAGACGGTAGGCTCCATCCCCCTCGACAATGCGATTCTGCGTAAGGGTATCGGCCTGGCTCGATTGGCCGAGCGCCAGAACCTCGCGGCCATCGGCGCCTTCATCAAGTCGAACCTGGTCTCAAAGTCCAGCGTTACGCTTCTTGAGGCGGCTATTCGGCCTCCCCCGACGCCGGCTGGCCTGGCGATCCGAGCGACCAAACTTCGTACGGTTCTGTCCAAAGGTGGCACGGCGACAACGAAGGCGGTCTTCGGTAGCTCCACCAAGGCTCGTCGTGAGGTTCAAGTGGCCATCGACGCCTCGATGATCGATGACCCGGATGAGGCGCTCAACAAGTTCTCTGCTTTGACGCTTCGAAACAAGAAGCTGGAAAAGTGGATCGATGAGGCGTCGGACGCGGTCCCTGGGGATGTGATCGTCAACCCGATTCAAGAGGCGACCAAGGGGACCACCGAAGCCTCCACCGCTCTGCTCAACGCACAGGTTCAACAGGATGCCAAGCCCGGTACAGATCAGAGTATCGAGTCTCGTACGAAGCATGCAGACACTCTCGCTGAGGTTGAAGCCCAGGCTACAGAGGTGGCCAAGAAGGCCCTCGCCAGGTCCGATGAAGAAGACCGCCCCCTGACTCGCTCTGAGGTCATCGGCGTGGCCACAGCCACAGCTACGGCCGTCACATCGGATCCTAGTAAGCCTCAGAACATCCCCGTAGCTCTCCAAGGGATCGCAAATGACCCGGAGCAACTGGCGGCGGCCCTGACGGGTGGGAAGGTTCGAGTCTCGGCGGGTGCCGGCTCTGGTAAAAGTACGACGCTCCTGGCTCGTACTCAGTACCTTGTGGACCAGGGCGGGGACCCGAACCGCATGATGGCGATGTCCTTCAACAAGAAGGCGGCCGACGAACTTGCGGTGAAGATGGCGGCAAAGATCGGATCGAACAGGGTTTCGACCTCGAAGAATCCGAACCCAAACGGGGTGCTGGTCGGGACCATGCACTCGACGTTCCTTAACCTCATCAATCAGTTCGGCACCCCCGCTCAGGTGAACATCTTCGCCAAGGTCCCTAAGGACCCAAAGGACCCCAGGAGTCCGAAAGTGGGGGGTATGGTGAACGCCGGGTCGATCACCAAGGCCGTGAAAGCGATCTGGGAAGAGTGCTTCGCGAACATTGACAAGGATCCCGTCGGCGACCCCAACGGCAGCCCCCGCACCGTGCCGGCCGACGAGCTTTGGAAGATGCCTCCGAAGTCGAAGCGGATGACGGCATACATGAACGTGTTCCAGGGCGACGGCATGTCGCTGGAACAGGCGCAGGCTTGGGCGGCTGAAAGAGGAACCATCGAAGCCGATCAGGCCGCAAAGTTCTTTGAGGTCTACGAGGGCCTCAAGGGTGGTCTGGGGGTGGGGTGGCGCCCGACCTTCTGTGGGGACAAGCCCTCTCCGACCTTCAACAAGTTCGTGGACTTCAATCGAGGAGGTAAGCCTCGCGTCGGGGACTTCAACGACATGCTCACAGTCTTCCGCGACATCATGCGGGAGAACCCTGCGGCAAAGCAGAAGGTTCAGGGGCAGATCGACCACATCATGGTTGATGAGTGCCAAGATTTGAACCCGTTGCAGTTCGAAGTCTTGCAGCACATGACGGGGCACATCGAGACGGACGACCCCAAGCGGTCCTTCTGGATGGTCGGTGATGACAAGCAGTGCGTCTCGGTAGACACCCTCGTTTCAGTGCCAGGGGGTGTGAAGCGGGCAGCAGACCTCGCCCCTGGGGATCATGTTCTAGCATTCCGCAACGGAGAGAACGTCGAACAGACGGTTCGATATGTCGTTCCGTCATCGTGGACGTGGGGGTATCGCATCACCACGGAGGGCGGCAAGTCGTTGCTCATGTCCCCAAACCACAAGCTATGGGCGACTTCTCCCGTGCTGGAGGAGGACAACATGATCGTCTACCTCATGTACCGCAAGGACATGGGGTTCAGGGTTGGGGTTACCAACCACTGTGAGGACGAGTCCAACCCATTCGGGCGACGTACTCTGTCCGAACGAGCCGAACGTCTGTGGGTTCTTGACCTCGCCACCTCTCGGGACGAGGCGCTCTACCTTGAGGAGTCCTACTCCCTCAGGTACGGCATCCCAACAATGGTGTTTGAGGGTACCAACAGGGGGCTCAACCAGGAGCGTATCACACGGGTCTTCCAGGCGTTTGGGATGAACGGGGCTAAGCTCCTCGAAGAGCGGCACTTGTCGTTCGACCTTCCGAACTGGATGGCCTACTCAAACTCGAAGGGCAAGGCCGATCGGCGCACCATTCAGCTCATCATGCACGCGGCCAAGGGATCACAGGTGGCTCTTGAGTGGTCCGGTGATGATTTCAATGCCGCCCTTGAGGGTGTTCGATACGAGAACCTCGAAGGTGGGCGTCATCGTCTTCGCCGGTTCTTCAACAACTACCGAGAGGCGCTGACATTCGCCGAAGACATCAAGAAGAAGACGGGAGCAAACCTTCGTAAGCGTCTCGCGACTCCCGAGGGGCCTATGTCGATGCTCACAGCATCGGCTTTGGTTTGTTCGATGTCGGTGCCCGTGCGGAGTGGGGACACGGTTGTCCACGAGCGCATCATGACCATTGAGAAAGTCGATGGCGCTTTCGTTGACCTCGATGTCGATGATGCCTCCAACTTCTTTGGTGGGGACATCCTGTCCTCGAACTGCATTTATCAGTTCCGTGGAGCTGAGCCGAACAACTTTATCAAGCTCGACAAGATGGGGTTCAAGGACCGTCAGATCACGACGAACTACAGGTGTGCGCCGGAGTTCATCGACGCTGCCAACAAGCTCATCGCGAACAATTCGAACCAGATCCCGATGGAGGCGAAGCCGAGGCCGGGTCGGGCTCGTGGGGAAGCCAACCTCACGGTCGTGACCCCGCGTGACCCGGCTGAAGCGGCGGCCATGTTTGGGCAGAAGATTCTAGCCTCATCGGGAGAAGCACTGTCGAATTTCGCCGTCCTTGCTCGAACCAACGGTGAGCTTGGGGTCTATCAACAGGTTTGTGCAACCGTGGGTATCCCCTTCGTCCAGAAGAAGGCGTCGTCCGTGTTCTCCTCGCAGGAGACCGAATCGTTCCGCGCTTTCCTTCAGGCCGTCATGTCCAAGGACCCAAAGGTGCTTCAGGCGTCCTTCGGTCAAGCTCTCCTTTCGGGCGGTCTCCACACGATCAAGGCCGGCGGGGCGGACAGGCCGGATGCCATCAAGGCTTTCAACGGCCAGATCAAGAAGTCGATCGCGACCTATTGCCAGAAGAACCGAAGGCCGCTTGCGGACTTCGATCCGTTCAACGAGGCCAACGCGAACCCGGACTTCTTGGCGGCCGTCCTTCAGGAAGTGTCTGGGAGGCAGGAGTGGGCCGCCAAGAAAGACGCTGAGAACGGGGCGCCTCTCATGGAGGGCATCTCCTTGCTCCGTGAGCACATGGCGGAGTCTGCTGGGAAAAAAGACGACACGGGGAACCCCGAGTTCAGCACAAAGCAGCTCTTCGAGGCCGTACTAGAGCTGCCGGTCTACGAGGTGAAGCCCCCCGCACCGGGGTCGAACCAGTGGATCAGGCGTCACACGACCCTCCGCAAGTCCACAGAGGAGCGGCTTGCTGCGCGTAATGCGCAGGAAGATGCCGACACGGATGTCGAGCTGGAGGACACGGAGAAGGCTCACCTCGGCACGCTGGACTTCGTTCAGCTCATGATGGAGCCGAGTGCGGTTGACCCCTCGTACAACCCGTTGGATCCGGACCAGTTCCACGCGAGGTTCGAGGGTCTTGCCGACCGTGCGGAGGAGCTTCGTATCGATCCCGACGAGTGGGAGAAGAAGCAGGACAATGCAGGCGTTCGGCTTGCCGATCGCAAGCCTCCTCCTGGGGTCTACCTCGGAACGATCCACTCGACCAAGGGTGCAGAGTGGGAAGATGTTACGTTGCTCATGCCCAAGGGCATCTTCCCTCTGCAAAAGAAGCCTCGGAAGCCGAAAGATAACGAAGTGCCTGAGGAGCCCATCTACGATGCCGAGTCAGAACTCGAATCCGAGCGGCGCCTCGGGTACGTCGCGCTCACTCGACCCAAAAAGTCGCTCACGATCATGTCGACCGGTGGTATCAGCCCCTTTGTCGCGGAAGCCGGGCTCCACGTAGGTCAGAACGTCCCCAGGCCGGAGACGGAGACACCCAATGCTGTTCCGGCAACGCCTGGGGAGGCCGACAAGGCGATGGCGGATGAGGCGGCCAGCGAAGGTCCCCCTGAGGAGGATCACCCGGATGAAGAGGAGCACCCTTCCCCTCTTTCGCACAACGCCAGCCACTCCGAGAGCCGGGATTCGTTCAAGAGCTTCATCAACCGGCTCGCAAAAGCCAACGTCAAGTACACCTACCACCGGGGTGATTCGTGATGCCCGCTACGATCCGGCTTGGGGCTGCGACCGCTGTTCCTGTCCTCTTGTCCGATATGGACAAGGTCATCCGCAGGGGGTTTCGGGCACTTCGACCCCGTGTTGAGAAGGCGCGATGGGGAGAGACTCTTTACATCCTCACTCCCGACGAAGAGGATCCGGATTCCGTGATTCGTGTTCAGACCTCCATCGCTTGGGGCCAACAAGAGGCCCGTAGCGAAGGGAAAGACTCGATTCGCATCGTGATCTTCAACACGAAGACGAACCGGCCGATGGCAGGCAAGTTCCCCCTCATCATGCGTACCCAGAACTGGAAGGACAACCTCCGGTCTCGCATTGAAGATGCGATCGAGAAGTACGAGGATTTGAGGGAGCAAAAGACAAGAGGGGTGGTGGTCAAAGAGGAGGAGGAAGAACGTGACCCCGAGCCGCCGCCTCCTCAGCACCACGATCGCGGCGGGCGTCCCGCCGAAGCTTCCTACACCCGGCTCAGGTCTGGTGATTGGGGCCTTCGTATCATCGGCGATGTGGAGCCCGGAGATCGGGTCCTGGCGACGCGCCAAAGCGGTCAGTCTCAGCTCTTGACCGTCGGAGAGGTCGTCTTCAAGGGCCAAGATCGCGGCACCTTCGTCACGGTGTCTACGATCGGTCGGGCCCTAAGGACAGCAGGCGAGACTGAAACCTGTGCCTGTGGGGGTACGGGGGTGAGGGCAGACGGTGAACCTTGCTGTGGTGGTTGTCAGCAGGGGGCATCCTCCGACCCGGTAGGCAAGATCGCTTCGAGCGGAGAACTCCAGGAGGGCCTCCAAGGGCTCCTTCGGATCGCCCAGGGGCCCAACCCGCCACGCATTCTCCTCACCGAAGGCATTCACTCCCTTGCCGACCGCCTCGCTGGGGTATCACCGGAGAGCCGTAAGGCAGCGAATTGGCACCCCAAGATCGCTTCAAGCGGGGAACTCCAAAAGGAACTCCAGCGTATCCTCCGGATCGCTCAGAGTCCCAACCCCTCCCGCGTGGGCCTCGCCGAAGAGCTTCGCGTCCTCGGTGACCGCCTCCCACACTGAGCGTCACCTCGACGTTTGATCGGGACCGCTCTCGGTTGTAGGTAGGCCATGAAGGCTACCACCGCCCAAGCTCGCGCCCTCATGCCTCTCTTCGAGGCTGTGGCCGCCGCTGCCGGGCTCACCACGAAGAACCCCATCCGGGTGTCCGTCTCGACTCGTAACGCCCTTCCCCAAATGAGGGCGGGGACGATCTACCTGCCGAGCGTCATGGTCTCGATGCTTCACGAGGCAGACCGTGGCCCCATCATCTTCGTGCGCACCTTCATCCACGAGCTTCAGCATGCCGTCGACTTCTTCGACGAGCGGTCGCTTGCCTGGACCCGTGATGAGCACGAAGCCCACGCACGGGCTGCCGAACGCATTCTCGACGAGGCGCAGATGCGAGACCTCGTGCAACAGGTGCAGAAATGACTCCGATGTTTCCACGTATGGCCGACAAGGTCCCCCCTGGCGTGCTGGGCTCCGCGTGTGTTGACCACTTCGAGGTCTCCGAGGAGGCCAGCAACAGCACCATGCTCCAATCCCTCCGGGCGGGTGGGCGGTTCGACTTCGTACCTCCGGGAGTTTACGCCCGACTCTCCATCAACGGTACGGTCATGATGACCGACACCCCCATGGAGCGGTACACCAACGTCGGCGTCGTCAGCGAAGCTCACGGCCACGTCCTCATCGCCGGGCTCGGTCTTGGGATGATCCTCTGGCCCATTCTTGCCAAGAGTGACGTCACCGAAGTCACCGTCATCGAGAAGAACCCCGACGTCGTTGACCTTGTTCTCCCTTACGTCCCGGATGACCTCCGACTTGGGGTTCTGGAGGGTGACATCTACACGTGGGACCCTGTGAAGGGTGTCAAGTTCGACACCATCTACTTCGACATTTGGGCCGACATCAGCGAGGACAACCTCTCGGAGATGGCGACATTGCACCGTCGGTTCGGCCGTCGCCTCAACCCAGGCGGCTGGATGGGGTCCTGGAGGAAGGAACATCTTGTTTCTGAGCGCCGCCGTGCGAGACAGGACCCCTTCCGGGGTATGGTTAAGTGCAGGACGTTCCGATGAGCGGTCGCGTGTGCTGAGGCCGATGGTCGCCGTTTGGGGTGCGGAGGGGCTCCGCCGAGGCAGCCTGGCTGGCCCAAGAGGGGGCGTGTGGCTACCGCGACGCTCCTAGGCCTCTCCCGCCCGAAGAGCGCCCACGGGGCTTCTTGGGGCGGGCCTGGACCGTCTTCGTGAAGGTCTTCGCGGGTACACGAACGCCGTGAATGCTTTGATAGGCCCTTCAGAGATATGAGCTACTCGTACGATCGGACCGCGAACCGAGACCTCAAGGCAGGCCGTAACGGCCGCCTCCGCATCGAGGGGCAGAACAACGGGCCGAAATCGTCCGGCAAGCTCTCTTTTTACCGGCCGATCACGATGTCTCCCCGGTTCGTCGGGAAGGACCTTGAAGAAGCGATCAACCGGCACGGTCGAGGGGGCCTCGAACGCATCCTGCAAGCAGTCAGCCGCCAGGTGCCGAAGCTCCAAACACAGATCACGGACGCTTACGCTTCTGACAGCTCCAACATTGGGTTGGAGATGGTGGCTACGGCCACCTGGAAGGGCGATGCGGACCAACTCGTCGCTGCCCTCACGGGCTTCTCTGACTCCCTCGGGTACACCCTGGACAACTGGCTCTAGGCCGAGGGCATCGGCCGCGAGATCCTGAGGTCGAGCAGGGCGAAGACAAAGAGGCCCGCGAGGACCTCCTCGGGAACGTTCCCCGGAAGGCCGATGTAGACCTTCCGGTGCTCCGCAAGAGCGTTGCAAAGGGTGCGCACGGCATCGAACGTCTTGATACCCGTGCCCATCTCCTCGGCCATCTGACGGACCATCTCCAGGGGCGAACCCCGGTAGATGGCAGGGATGGAGCCGCCAGGGCACCAGATCGCCGAGGGGAGCTTGCTGAGAACCTCCGGGTTGCAGGGGGTGGTGTTCACGAGATACTCGTACGAGGAAAACGGGCCGGCGCCATCTTTCGAGGCGAAGAAGCCGTGTTCTTCACAGCTTGCCAAGAGGGGGCCATCCCCGTGGCTTCCACCGAGAGGATCTGCCTCGCAGGGGACTCCGAGGTGTCGAGGTCGACCGTGGAGACCCGGAACACCCCCGCGATGTTGAGGACCTCGCTCCGGCCGCCGGTCTTGCGCTGGAGGCGGCAGTTGAGCGTGACGCGGTCACCGATGCGAAGATCCGGGAGATCCAGCTTCACACGAGGGGAACCGGCGACGTCGGTGATGGCCACGATGGTTGCGGGCTTCATTCGAAAGAGTCCCTACATCGAAAGTTCTGCGGTTCCGGCCAGAATCGACAGACCGAGAAGAAGTAGTTGGCGACCGGCCGGGGGCGGTGTAGAGCCCGCGCCATGACTCGGTGGTCCGGGTCTAGGTTGTAAGGCTCCTTCCTTCAAAGAGCACTGGTCTCGCTGAGATTAGGGCTCCAGAAGGCCGAGAGGTCGCTACGTCAGGCGTCTTCTCTCGTGAAACAGTCCGACTACTTCAGCCAGAGAAAGCCAAGCTCGGTTCACCGAGCCAGAGACGACCGACCGCCCGAGAGGGCGGAGTTCTCTGGAGGCCCTCTGGAAGTCCCATCACCCTGTGAACGGTCTCGACGGACCAAGAGGGTGGCGGAAAGAGCGGACAGGGGATTGGTTTCCCTGGATCAGTCCAATCGACCAAGTAACACGCATGGAGGGGGCGAAACCAAGCCTCGGTTTACCGAGACAAGTTCCCCTCCGGCTGTAGAACCTAGAGGATCCCTCTTAACCCTACAGTTCTGTGCCAAACTGAAGATCCCTTTATTCCTAATTCAGAAGCAATTCTCAATACTCTTCTTCATATTCCAGATCCTCTTCTTCATCTTTCAGATCCTCTTCCTACTCTCACTCTTCCTACTCACCGTCCACGTACAGCAGAAGCAACCGCAGCAGCTACTCTCCCAGCTTCAGTCCTCGCTACCGCAGCTACACGCCTCCTGGTTTCAGCTACCGCAGCTTCCGATAGAGCTACCGCTCCAATCGCAGCTCCCACAACGTTCCTCCCGGCTTCTTTAGCTACCGCTTCAATCGCAGCTCTCGTCACACGTCTCGCTTGCGCTCTCTGTCTTCTCGCGCTTAGATCCCCACAAGCCTTGCGGACCAC
>Ga0315284_10000285_pt1 | contig 69358 bp, 64 predicted proteins | sample YL17G09_16_MG_FD_203696 | JGI IMG/M metagenome (GOLD analysis project Ga0315284, IMG submission 203696) | Sediment microbial communities from Yellowstone Lake, YNP, Wyoming, USA - YL17G09_16 | ecosystem: Environmental > Aquatic > Freshwater > Lake > Sediment | place: USA: Wyoming | collected...
CATACCTCTTTTTGCACTCATTTTTTAGCAATTCCATAATGATATTGCCTAAACCTTGCCCACACAATGAAGGCTTTAATCCCAATCCAACTAAAACAAAATCCTTATTTTCTACAAATCTTATATACCCACATAAATTATTACTCTTATTAATAACGGCAGTAAATTCATTCTTTCTTTTCTCCTCTATTGTTATCCCCCATCTTTGTTGGTTTAGAGTATCCCAATCCGGAAAATTATAAATAGAATAAATTTCTTCGTATTTCCAACAACATATTTGTCTTGCATGATCTTCGGTTAGCATTTCTAATCTTAAATCCATTACCTATCACTTACTTTGTTTATAACATAATTTAATTATACAATATCATATTGTTGTCACATAGATAATATATATAATTCTCTGTAAACCGCTTACAATGAAATAATATTAACATAACTAAAGAAGATTCGGGGTCAGGCTTCACAACTTCACATTTTCCTTTAACTTTTTCTCGCTTTAATGTTCTAGCACTATAACGCTTAAGCTCTTTAGAGTTTTGTGTCTTTAAGCTTTTAGAGTCTTTTTTTCCTGGTATTCTGAATCCAATTCAAAGAAGATCCTTTAAAAGGATCATTACCTAACCGTTCTTTTTTTGTCATTTACTTAACCTATTTAATTATCAACTTTGTGCCCGAATAGGCCTCTAAAGCCCTGAGTTTCAACAAAAGAATATTATGGGGTCAGGTCTTGCAATATCACTTTTCATCTTCCCCCTCCATTTTTTTAATCGCTCTGCTCACTGTAGTATAAGGGTTTTATCTCCTCGATAAAATTCTCTTGACCAAGAAACAATTGTCCCTTTATGGCCTTTAAGGGTGATCCTGCTTTTATCCCGGAACGGACAAAGGCTTGATTAAGTACTCCATTTCCAGTCTCCTTAAGTCTTTTACTATTTTTGCCCTTACCGGGTTTAATATCACATACCGACAAAGTGTAAGCAAATAGTGATCTTTATCCACCAGAATCGCTTGGTATCTGCCCGGTAAAAGATGCCCAACTCTCTGATGTCTTTGGTTAAATCGTTTTAGTATAGAGGCCATTTAATTGTCTCATCCCTCTGGATAAGTTACCATCAGGGGTTTCCATAAGTAGATGATCATGGTGGTTCATTAGACAGTAGGCAGGTAATAGGAAGTGATATCTTTTTACCACCAAAGATAAGACTCCTGAGGAAATCAGCAAAGTCTTTCTCGAGAAGGAAGATCGCCTGCTGGGCATTTCCTCTTTAGAGGTTGAGGTGATAAACTGCTCCTTGCAAATTCTATCCGTAATGGTCTGGTCATGTGGCTAATATAGCATATCCTTTGTTATATTACAGGACCCGACCCCATATATTGCTACAAGAGCTTGCCTGTGGTTCTTTCAAAGTATTTGAAAATTCCTTGAAAAAATAATGAAGTTCGAGCCGATATTTTTTCAGGTTCTTTGGCAGTTTTTAGAAACCGTAGACCAACGGGTGAATGCTGGCGAGTGATGGTGCAAAATACCGCATTTTCCAACTGGCGGTGTGTGTTCGAAAAAATTTAAACATATTTCACCCAAAATTTGTAGGGCGAGGGAAATTCACCCCAGATCACCCTTCCACCCGCCGTACCTGTCCGCCTCTGGCGGATAAGCGCCCTTCCGGACCTGCCTGCCAGCAGGCAGGTTGGACGATTTCAAAATTTCTGAACCAGATATTCCGTGTTAAATGATGTAAATTTTTTTATCCTTCATTTTTTTTCTCAAGCTACTTTTTTATAAAGCATACAAAGTTATCTATTCTTCAAATATAGGTCCTTTAAGATCTCCTTTTTGGTTATACCCTGATTTTTCCCAATATCCTTTAAAATTTGAGTCGCTCGAAAGCTCTATTTTTGTTACCCATTTTACCCATTTATAGCCCCATTTATTTTCGGCAACAACTTGGAATGGAAATCCTCTCTCGGGGGGTATTGTGACTCCGTTCATTTTGTATGCGAGTATAATATCATTGCCCATTACGTATTCCAAGGGAAGTGAAGAAGAGTAACCATCATATGCATAAAATATTACAGTATCACTCCCGGGTTTTATTCTTGCTTCGTTAAGTAGATCTTTTAATAAAACTCCTTCCCATAAAATTTTTGCCGACCAGCCTTCTACGCAATGAAGGGTGACGGTCTTCGAATATTTGTCATAATTCAAAACCTCATCGTAAGTTAGAGTTAATTTTTTATCTACCAATCCATCAATATTTAGAGCATAATCTTCAATATTAATATATTGAGAACCTTTGATTGAATTTTCAAGAAAATCAGAAATGGATGATAAATTTTCACCTTGGTATTCCCTGATTTCTATATTTTTTAAATTTTTAACATTTTCTGATCTCTGAAAAAAAGATTGGAGTTTGAACAAATTTATCATTAAAAAAACTCCGGTGACTACTAAGACTATAAGTGCTCCTACGATAAAAGATTTTTTTGAATTTATATTTCTTTGAAAGACAAGATGCATAAAAATTAATAGGATAAGTACTATGCCCGTCCAATCATGTAAAATAGAGACTTGCTGCATTGGCAATTTGTCGTATGGGATATTGAAAGGCCTTAATAATTCACGAAATTTCAAAATCCCTGTGAGGGCCACAATAATAAAACATACACTCATGGTAATAATCAATAATTTTTTACTGAGACTACTCGTTTTATAAATTGCTTTTCACCTCTTTGATCGTTTTCCATATATTTAATTTAAAAATTAAAATCTTTTTGTGTAAACATGACAGTAAGGCAGAACGTTTTTCTTAGAATAATATTTTTGATGGTATTCTTCAGCTTCCCAAAAAGTGTCTGCCTCTTTAAGCTCTGTTACAATTTTATACCCATTTTCTTTTAGTATATCTATCAATTTTTGCGCAGTACCTTTTTGCTTTTGATTTGTATAAAAAATAACGGAATGGTATTGATCGCCAATATCAGGGCCTTGGCGATTGATTTGTGTGGGATCATGAATTTCGAAAAAATGTTTCGCCAGTTCTTCAAAAGAAGTTTTTTTGTCAAAAACAACTTCTAATACTTCCGCATGTCCCGTACCGTGAGCGCTAACTTGTTCGTATGTCGGTTTATCAACGCTTCCGCCCATATAACCAACTTTTGTAGAAACTACACCTGTTAATTTTTGGAAGTGATATTCAACTCCCCAAAAGCATCCGCCTGCGAAATAAGCTTTCTGAATATTCTTATTCATCTTTTTTAAAATTTAAAGATATTGAGTTAACACAATGGCGTATGTTTTTTGGTGTTTGATTTTCACCCTCAAACACATGCCCAAGGTGGGCTCCACATTTACTACATATTATTTCTGTTCTAAGGTCGTCAGCATCTGGTTGGCGTTTTATTGCGCCTTTTATTTCATCGTCGAAACTTGGCCAACCACAACCAGAGTCAAATTTGTCATCTGATCTGTAAAGCTCGGCACCACATCTTTTACAAGTATATATTCCTTTTTCTTTGTGTTTATAGAATTGTCCAGAAAATGGGGACTCAGTTCCCTTATGGATAATTACTTTTTCTTCCTCTGGAGTTAGTTTCTTATATTTTTGGTTCATCATATTTTTTAAATATTTCACTTCCTTATTTAAAGAAAAAATAGCTTGAAAAAGAATCTAATAATAAAAAATTTATTTCATATAATTCGTTATTATGCGAATTATTTTCATAATGTCAAACTAATATTGTATAATATACGAAATCATGCTACTTTTTATTTAGTTTGAATACACTTATATTTTACCAGATATCAACGAATATGCAAAATCAAATTGGACCAACGGAACGAGAACTGAAAATTAGAAACTATAACCCCAAAACTATAAAAAGCTACCTATACGGGCTCAAAGAATACTTTGCTTTCAAGAAAAGGGAAGACCGCTTTTAGCCCAAAATGAAGTTCGAGCCGATATTTTTTTGTAGGGCGGGCGGAATTCCCCCCAAACCCCCCTTCCGCCCGCCCGCAGAAACGACCCTTTCGGACCTGCCTGCCTGCCTACCGTCAGGCAGGCCGGCAGGCAGGTTGGACGATTTCAAGTTTTTCTTTGGCGGAAATTTTTTATCTGATTATTTTTTAGACAATACTGTTCTCCCATTTTGAACTTTAAGCTTGAACTCTTAATAAAACGAACTTGCTGTTAATGCCAGGTTAGTTGTAATGCTAACCAACAATTTTTTCATGAAAATATTTGAATTAAACACAGTCTTTACCCAAGCAATTACTTTTATATTATAGCAATTTTAGGCAATTTTTCAAAAAACAAAGCCTGTCTATTGCTCTGCAATTTTTTTGTAGGTTGTTTTTAATTCATTTTAAGCATATAAATGCACAAAGCCGCGCATATTAAAAGTAATCCAAAAACATAATCTATGGATTGCGTTTTGATTCCATGCCTCTTTGAAACAGGCTTTTTTAATAGGAAATAGATACCAAGCAAAACAGCATAAGAAAAAACTGCAAAATAAAAAATATTGATATTTTTGTAATTAAAAATTTCCAGCAATTTAATTAAACTTATTGCCAAAAAACCGACCAACAAACCAAAAAACAAATAAAATAAGGGATGGTCGTAATCTATATGTTCTTTTAATTCCTTTACAACAATTTTGCCGCCAATCTTGCTTAGCAGTTCTTCTTTGAATTGTCCAATATTTTGCAGCGCATTTACATACAGGCTATTTCCATCAATCAGGCAAATTTTTATTTCCCTAATTGTTCCCCTGACAGTTTGTTTTATTTGCACGCCTTTAACGTCAGTTAGTAAATATGTTTCAAGTTTTTTGCCGTTTCTTAAAAGATACTGGCCTGACAAAGAAATTTTAACCTGTAAATAGGAATGAAAAAATTTAAACAACATCCATCTTAAAAGAAAAAGGATTGATGATAAAACGATTAAGCAACCAATATATATCCATAAATTTGCAGCTAAGGAATTATAAAATTCCAAAACCAAACCAAGGATTAAACCAGCCGTAAAACTCGCGATCAATGTCGTAAAAGCTTTTTTCCTTCTGTCTATTTCTTTTGTTTCAATACCAAATTCTGGCATAAATTTTACCCGCGTGTAATTTCTAAGCGGCCCTTTCGGACCTGCCTGCCTGCCTACCGTCAGGCAGGCCGGCAGGCAGGTTGGACGATTTTAAGTTTTCCGTTCCGCTTTTAGCGGAACTCCGAAGCGGAGTTTATCCCGCATTTATTGCGGGACTCGGCTTGGCGGCGGTTATTTTCATATAACGTATGCGCATATATGACGTTTTGTCGTAGCGAACTCGCGAAAGCAAAATGTGGCAAAGCCCGAAGCAACCGAAAGGGAGCGAAGCATATATGCGCTGTTAGATGAAGGTTCGAGCGTTCACCATTATTTCATAAATTTGTTTTACCAAATACCTGGTATTAACCGATATTTTACCTTTTCAGCATATTCTTTGTAGCCATCAAGCTTATTCTTCAATGTATTGTCCTCAAACGCCGTACGAATAATGAATAGAATAACTACCAAACTTGCTGGAATTAATGCCCAAATAGATCCGAGAATTATGGGACTAGCTAAAAGATAAATAATCATTCCCATGTATCCCGGATGACGCATAAAACGATAAGGCCCGTCAATTGAAACGGTGTGTCCTCTATCATATTGAATACGAACAGCTGTTGAGAAATAAATATTTGATATCATCGCCCAACTTACAAAAGCATTACCCAATACAAAAATAACTAAACCGGTAATATGAATCCACGAAGCCAGTTCAAGAGACAATCCAAAACGAATATCCAATCCAGACACAATATAAAGTGCTAACCAAGGGAATGTAATAAGCCCACTTATAAGTCTATCCCATCTCTCAACATTTTCTTTCTTTCGACCCCGTTCAGAAATTAATTCAGGAGGGAAAATAAAGGCGTTGATGATTATGACTAACAGAGATGAAGTAATGTATACCCAGGCATAAATCCAATCAATTTTTCCAGCAGACACCAGTAAAATTATTGCAATTAAAATCACTGACATCATAACTTGTATAAGCCGTTTTAATATGTTTTTTCTAGTATCCAACTTGCTATTATCTTGTTCTATTTGTGTTGTTATTTTTATTACCTCCTCGATTTGGTTTTTTTATCACTCGAACTTTCATCTAACTCGTTATTATGCGAATTATTTTCATAATGTCAAACTAATAGAAGTATAATATACGAAATCATGCTACTCTTTATTTAGTTTGAACACAATTATATTTTAACATAAATCAACGAATATGCAGAATCAAATTGAACCAACAGAACGAGAACTGAAAATTAGAAACTATAGCCCCAAAACCATAAAAAGCTACATATACGGGCTCAAAGAATACTTTGCTTTCAAGAAAAAGGAAGACCGCTTTTGGCCCAAAATGAAGTTCGAGCCGATATTTTTTCAGGTTCTTTGGCAGTTTTTGCCTCGCAAAGTGAGGCGACGATTTCAAGTTTTTCTTTGGCGACAAATTCTTTTTTATTTTTTTCTAAAACCCTCGACTAAAAATAAAATACCGGTTATTAAAGGTACGCCGCCGATAATCACACCATTCCACAGCCCTTGTGAAGTAAAAATTATGAGCAAATATTTAAATCCTAAAAGGACAAAAATCCAACCGCCGACTTTAGGCCATTTCCAAGCTACAATTGCTGCCCCCAAAGCAAAAAGAGCAACAAATAAATGCATTAAAGAATCTTGCCAACCAAATTCTGGACTGAATCCTTCAAAAATAAATATTGAGAAGAAAACGACAATTAAAATTGCTAACGCTCTTGGTAAATAATAAATGAATTTTTTCATGGTTTTCCCCTTAATTTTTTTATTAAATCCTCAATTAATTCCTAGATCTCTACACCCAAGAGACCTACAAGCAGCATGGTAAGGCCAACTAAGATCACGGTGTAATAGTAAAGCCAAGGTTGTTTGGTGCGATAAAAATAGTACAAAACACCAATACCGAATAAACTACCGAGCGAATAAGCAGCTACCGGCCAATGATACAAAAACATTCCTAAAGTTACAAAAACCACAGCCGATGGCACAGTCATATAAATTGCTTTATAAAGTACGTCAAGTTTTGACCTGAAAATGAACCAAGAAATCAGGCCAATGACCACCACAAAAAAAGCGTGCATCACTGGTGGAAACCAGTAATAGGTCATCTCAGGATTAAGTGGTATAAAAAGTTTAATGAATCCCGTCACTATGCTATGCAAAAGAAAGTCAAACATAAAGGTAAAATTTAACAATATGAAACCAAAGCCAGCCACAGCCAAGGCCGATAAAATGTTTTTGACAATTGGATTCTTAAACATAAAAATTTTCTTAGTGGAAAATAAAGTTTTCATAATATCTCTTTAACTAATTAACTCCTCTATTACAACGCCAGGCCTTTTAGCAATTTTTTCTATAGTGCCATAGTTTGAACGCTCAGCTTATTGACCACACCACTTTCGACTTTGGTAAGCGTTGTATATTTAATATCCGCTTTCTTAGCCAAATCATCTTGGGTTAAGCCAAGATTTGCTCTAAATTTCTGGATATTTTCGCCTATTGCTTTTCTACTGGTTATATAGTTTCAAAGTTTTAATAATATTGTAGTAAATGTAGTGATTAGTTCCATTACTATATTATCAAATAAAATACAATCAGTCCAATTAAAAATGAGGGTAGTCCGCTTTTAGCCCAAAATGAAGTTCAAGCCGATATTTTTTCAGGTTCTTCGGCAGTTTTTAGAAACCGTAGACCAATGGGTGAATGCTAGTGAGTGATGGTGCAAAATACCGCATTTTCCAACTGGTGGTGTGCGTTCGAAAAAATTCGAACAGATTTCGCCCAAAATTTGTAGGGTGGACGAAATTCCCCCAAGACCCCCCTTTCGCCCGCCTCGCCAAAAACCGCAAGCGAAAAGCCTGCCCCGTAGTTAACGCGAAGTGTTATACTTCGGGGTTCGATTTCAAGTTTTTCTTTCCGCTTTTAGTGGAACTCCGCTGCAAAGCTTCGGTTTGGCGGCGGTCTTCATCTTCCCTATTTTGATCATCTTCCTCCTACTATTGTTTCAAAGTTGCAGTAGTGAGAATTGAATCTGCATTTCATCTGATAATTTTTCGTTTGTTGTAACCGTTTTCATCGAAGAGTTGAAGTTTCTCTATCCACATTTTCTCAAGCATTTTTAGATCGTCGGTGTAGCCCATTTTCGTATCTTCTTTAGGTCCAAGAAGGTCAATAATCTCAAAGGCAAAATTGTCAAGACCGATCCTATTAAAATCCTCTTGAAGAGCCTTGTTCATATAGGATCCGTGAGAAAGCTGAAATTTACAGCTGTTTATTTTTCCCTGTATATTTTGGCCGCTATCAATAAATATCTTCCCACTTGCAAGATTCTTAACTTGGTAGACACCCATTGGTTTAACAGTTTGAGCATATTGTTTCTTTAATTCTTTCTTATTCATTTTCCTATTCCCTTATTGCAATTACTGTGAAATACTGTCCATTGCTTGCAGTTTGTTTTAGTTGTTCTCTGTCTTTTTCGCCGCTGCCTACCAATTATTCGTTCCGGATTATTTCGCTCAAAGTTCCGCGAATAGCCGAAGTTGCCGTAGCGGTAGCGAAGCCTTTTATCCGCCGTTATATGAAGTTGCTGTTTAGGACGACCTTATACCGATAACAACCGCCCCTGGCAATCCAAATAATTTCACTTTTTTTCTGTACTCTATCTTGAACCCAGCATCCTTTATTGATTTTTCAAGATAGATTGGCCTACAGTCAGCATATTGCGGAAATTTTTTGTGGGTCCACTCATACAGCCTCAATAATATTGAATCTCCATCCTCTTTTGACATACTAACAGCTCCAAGCCTGCCATTGGGTTTTAAGACCCTCTTGATTTCATTAAGAACTTTCGGAATTTCAGGGGTATCGAAAAGTTCAAGGGTGAAGCTCATGAAAACGGCATCAAATTTATTATCTTTGCAAGGCATTTTTAATACATCCCCACAGTATAGTTCTACTCTATCCAAAAGTCCAGCTTCTTCAAGTCTCTTCTTGCTAACTTCAAGCATCCCAGAGGAAATGTCGATACCATAAATCTTGCCATTTTCACCTACTGACTCAGCCATTTGTTTTAAGCAATGTCCAGTTCCAAAACCAATCTCCAAAACGATTTCCCCTCTCTCAATGTTTAACCGCTCCAATGCCATATTTCTATATTTTTTCTCGAATACTCCAGCGAAATAATCGTAAAATCGACTAATTTTATCATAACTCTCTTTTGCCTGAGCCTTGGTTCTATATACTCGTAATACTTTGTGATTTTTTGAGTTCATTTCGTCAACATCCATCCATTAGTTAATTTTTGGTGCATTGATCGTAATTTCATATAACGTTTTGCGGATAAAAAGAAGTTGCGAACGAAGTGAGGAGAGCACAACGGGGCACGAAGCGTATTAGACTTTTCATGTTTAATCGTTTGCTCATTATATTATTTCTTTACTTTCAAAAAATTAGCATTTATAGCAACTATCACAGTACTTAATGACATCAGTGCAGCACCAATAGCAGGAGATATCACTACACCTATGTTGTATAAGACTCCTGCTGCTAAAGGTATTGCAACAACATTATACCCAGTTGCCCAGAACAGGTTCTGTATCATTTTACTGTATGTTGCTTTTCCAAACAGAATTAATGAAACAACATCTTTTGGATTGCTGTTAACTAATATTATATCAGCTGTTTCTGCTGCAACATCTGTTCCTGACCCAATGGCAATTCCAACATCTGCTTGAGCAAGTGCAGGAGCATCATTTATCCCATCACCAGTCATTGCTACAAATTCTTTTTTATTTTGAAGTTCTTTAATTTTTTCTTGTTTTTCATGAGGCAGGACTTCAGCAAAATAACCGTCAAGCTTTAGTTTTTCTGACACTGTTTTTGCAATTTTTTGATTATCTCCTGTAAGCATCCAACATTTGATCCCTAAACCTTGCAGCTGCCTTATTGCTTCATAAGATTCTTCTCTTATTTTGTCTGCGAGGGTGATTAATCCAACAACTTTGTTATTAACAATCACGTATACTAATGTTCCGCTGTCATCTAGGTTAGATTTTGTGACCTGTATATTGTTTTTTATCACGTGCTTTTGGCTTACTAACCTAATTGTATTTCCGTTTACTTTTCCTTCTATTCCTTCTCCTTTTAGGATTTTAAAATTAGTCACTTTTGCATCTTTTACATTGAGTTGTTTTGCTTTTTCAATAATTCCTTTTGCTATGGGATGTTCAGAGTTTTTTTCCAGTGAGGATGCTAATTCAATAATTCTCTTTTCATTGTAACTGTTGACTAAGATAGCTATGGAGGTAACTCCAAATTTTCCTTCAGTTAAGGTTCCGGTTTTGTCAAAAACGATGGTTGTTATGTTTCTTGAGTTTTCGAAAGCAGTCCTATTTCTGATCAATAGACCGTTCTTTGCAGATAGCGAAGTAGAAACAGCAGTAACTAATGGAATGGCTAAACCCAAAGCATGAGGGCATGCTATCACCATTACTGTTGCCATTCGTTCAATGGCAAACGCTAAGTCAGGCCCATAAATAACCCAGTAAATAAACGTACCTACCCCTGCTGTGACTGCAATAATGGTGAGCCATTTTGCAGCTTTGTCTGCAAGTCTCTGGGTTTTTGACTTGGATGCCTGTGCATCTTTTACAAGATTTATTACTTTGTTAATATATGAATCTTCTCCAGTTCCCACAACTTTAACTTCTAATACTGAATCTCCGTTAACAGACCCCCCAATTACTTTATCTCCTTTTTTCTTTTGGATAGGTTTTGATTCTCCAGTAAGCATAGACTCGTCCAAGTAACTACTGCCATTCGTAACAATTCCATCTGCAGGCATTTTTTCTCCTGCTTTAACAAGTATCAAGTCTTCTCTTTTTATCTCAGAAATCTTAACATCTTTTGTTTTTCCATTCTGGATTAGATGGGCTGTATCGGGCAACAGATAAGCTAATTTTTCAAGTGCTTTAGATGCTCCAAGGACAGATTTCATTTCAATCCAATGTCCAAGAAGCATAACATCGATTAATGTTGCGAGTTCCCAGAAAAAGAACCCTCCTTTTAGACCAAATACAACAGCTGAACTGTAGATATAAGCAACAGAAATGGCTAATGCTATTAAAGTCATCATGCCTGGCTGTTTCTTTTTTAGCTCTTCAAAAATGCCTTTAAGAAATGGCCATCCTCCATAAAAGAATATGAAACTTGATAAGATCCATAAGACATACCTGTCTCCTGCAAAGCTTAAACTTATAACAAAAAACTTTTGTATTAGTGGAGACAGAATGAGAATCGGAATCGTGACAATTATTGAAACAAGGAATCTTTTCTTAAAATCTTTAACCATGTGCCTGTGATGTTCTGAGTGATCATGTTTTTGATGTTGTGAATAATTATCATGAGGGGATTTCTCATCCCCTGCTTTGACAAGCGTAGCACCGTCCATTGTGCATTTTCCTGGTTTGTCATATTCCATTCCGCATTTTGGACATTTGTATTCAGCCATATTGACCTCCATTTATAAATTAAAAGTTATAATCATTATATAAAGTTTTCCTTAATATTTAAATCGTTTTCGTAGCGAAGCGGTGAAAACACCTTATTAGTCCCCATTATTTAAAAATGAAAAAATCAAATTTATTTCCCTTTGAAAGCCTATCATACCTTATTCTCCTTAGAAAAATATTTTTTGAATTGCGTATAACTCGTTATTATGCGAATTATTTTCATAATGTCAAACTAATATTGTATAATATAATAAATAATGCTAATTTTTATTTAATTTGAACACAATTACATTTTATCAGAAATCTACGTATATGCAAAATCAAATTAAACCAACAGAACGAGAACTGAAAATTAAAAACTATAGCCCCAAAACCATAAAAAGCTACATATACGGGCTCAAAGAATACTTTGCTTTCAAGAAACAGGATTTTGAGAACCTAAATGAGGAAATTCGGGTGAATGCTAGCGAGTGATGGTGCAAAATACCGCATTTTACAACTGGTGGTGGGTGGGTGAAATTCCCCCTAGACCCCCTTCCGCCCGCCGTACCTGTCCGCCTCTGGCGGAGAAGCGACCCTTTCGGACCTGCCTGCCAGCAGGCAGGTTGGACGATTTCAAGTTTTTCGTTCCGCTTTTGACGTAACTCCGAGCTTAGCTCGGTTTGGCGGCAAATTCTTTTATATTATTCCCCAAATAACATGCCAAACAATATCTGTCCAAAAATGGACGCCAACAGCGGCTAAAAAACCAAATTTTCTAAAATAATATCCGGAAAATATCCCAAGCAAACTATTCAAAAAAACTAATTCCGCAAGGAATACCAATGGAATTTGGCTTATGCTTGTAAAGCCAAGTATAATCATCATCGAGTAAAAATGGCCCGCCGAAAAAATAAGAGCCGAAATTACCAATAATATCCAGAAAATTAAATTTTGCCATCTATTTTTCAATAAAACATAGGAAATAAGCCATAGCCAAAAAGGAATAAAAAACAAGCGAAATATAATTTCTTCACCGATTCCGGCTGTTGCAGAACCAACGAGAGAAGCAGGAAATTGTGGATGGGGAATATGGCCAATAATGTTAAATTCGGCTAATACAATATCAGTAAGGATAAAAACGATTCCGATTGCTCCACCAATTAGGGCTGGAGTTAAAAGTCTTTGTTTGTTGGAAACTTTTTCATCCCAGATTTTAGGAAAATCAAGTTTTTGGGAGAGTTTTAGACCGATAAATCCTAGCCCTCCGTACAAAATAAGCATTACCGCGGCATTAACCAAGGCCAAAATCGGCTTTGAAGCTGGGAGACTTTGTTCTGGTAGAATTGAAGAAAATGAACCTTGTGGCAAAAATATGTATATTGCTGCCAAAATCGCCAGTAAGACGACGAGTAAAATATAAATTTTTATTGATAATGATATTTTATTCATTTTATTAACTCCTCAATTGAAACGCCAAGGACTTTGGCGATTTTCGCCATAGTTTGCACGCTTGGCTTATTAACGATACCGCTTTCGACTTTTGTAAGCGTTGTATATTTAATGTCTGCTTTCTTTGCCAAATCATCTTGTGTTAAGCCAAGTTTTGCTCTAAATTTCTGGATATTTTCGCTGATTGTTTTTCCACTGGTTATAGTTTCAAAGTTTTGATAGTATTGTAGTAAGTGAGATTATTACCTCTATTACTAGAGTACCAAATAAAATGAATTCAATCAAATTAAAAATTCGAAAAGCCCGCTTCTGGCCAAAATAAAGCTAGAGTCAACCTCAACATTTTCTAAATTGGCGGTGTGCGTTCGAAAAAATTCGAACAGATTTCGCCCAAAATTTGTAGGGTGGGTGGAATTCCCCCCGCACCCCCCTTCCGCCTGCGGAAGCTACCCTTTCGGACCTGCCTGCCGGCAGGCAGGTTGGACGATTTCGAGTTTTTCTTTGGCGGAGGATGCTTTTTTCATTTTTTCTTTTATTTATTATATTATAATTTAACCAAGATACATGTAAATCAGGCATCCTATCAATACCAAAAAGGTTGATAAAACCAGCAACCCCATCTTTCTACTGATGGTGCGAGCAACGCCTATCATACTAAAAGTCGCAGCATAAAAGACAATAATATAAGGCACATGAAGTGCTAAAATTTCTCTAAACGGGATTTTTAGGACGTAATCTAACATTACTTCCAGAAAGAGATAGCAGAGGATAATAATATGCGAAATTATTATCTTTTTTTTCGCTTTCGCTTTTATATATCCAATCAAAGAAATGGTAAATGGAATTATCAATAAAACGACAATTGTGCCAAAAACTTTTAAGAGGGTTTGGTTATCAATTTTTGAGGCGATATATACACCGCTCACCGCTAAATTAAAAATAATTGAACTTCCTACAAAAAGAATGTCGTGGAGTTTATATAAATAATTTGGTTTAGATTTAACTTCTTTTTCTTTGTCCATTTTATTCCTTTATTTTTTAACATGCTTCTCTAAATATTTTTCGCCGCGATTCATCGAGAATCTTCCCTTGTCCTATTTTATCCTTTTCCATATTCTTTGTTTTTAGAAACAGGGCTAAAATTGCTAATAAAAATAATGGTAGATGTAAAACTCCCAACCACCAAAATTCTCTATTTAGAATAAACCAGTTAATCATATTCATGCCGCCAAATAACAACCCAACAAAACGGGTAATTCTGAAAGTAACTACATTCACCCTTGGATAAGCTGCGATTAATAAAAAAAGCAATATTGGAGTTACCATACAGTAAGTTAACATGGCCCCATTAGTGAATAATGAAGTAATTGAAAAATCCGGATTGGCAGCATTATCCATTGGAAACCAATAGGACAAAAAAACTAAAGGGACTAAAATCCATTTCCATTGAAAATCTTTTGGTTTTGGGTAAACATTCTCGGGTGATAAAACTTCCCATAACCATGAAATTGCCACTACCAATTGAAGGATACAGCTACCTGTTAATAAAACAAATCCATAATCATTGGTAAATGCACTATTTTGAAATAAAGAGACCGCTAACAGGAGAACAGATATGAAAAAAGCAAATATTCGATTAATCCGAATATTGCTAAGAAATATTCCCAATACCATTATCAGTATTACTATCTTAAGCACTGGAAAGATTATCGGATATGAATAAATAATCGGATTTTTCAAAACTTCTACGATTACTTTGGGAATTTCTGTTGTCGGATATTTTATAGCAGAATATGAAGGTAAGAAAAATAAAAATCCCAAGATTAAATAGAGCCACCATTTACTAGCCAAGGATTCGAGCTTGGTTTTAAAATCAATTAAGTTAATCATTATTCCACCTAATATTCATTTATAAATACTCCTTAACTTATTATACTATTTATTTTATTTAATTCGCTCGATTGGGCGGCAATTTTTTTATTTCTTCAAATACCCAAAACCAAATGTATTAAATGTATTAATAGGAATACTTATATGTCTATTAAATATTTATTAAAATCAACCGCTTGATACTTCTTGCCTCGGGCGATTACCTTAAACCCTTTTTTTTGCAATAATTTTTTATGTGCTTCCAACCCGCCCGGATATTTTTCGTTTAATTTTTGGATCCAAGTTTTTTTCATAATTTTCTTTGGCGGTAAATTCCTCTAATTTTCCTTTTTAATTGCTTTTAGCGCTTTGACATAGACATTCTTCACACCGCTCATATTACATTCCTAAAAATTTTAACCACTCATACACAAGAAAAGCTGGCCAAACAAGTGCTTTTAAAAATCCCAAAACACCCATCCAAAAATCTGTGGCATTGGATATGTAATATATCGCTGCGCCTATAAAACCCAATCCATAAATGGCGCTAGACGGACCGTGTTCGTGCATATTATGCTTGAACATATTTTTTATTTTACCTTCTTATTTAATATTATAAAATTTAATCAGTATCAAGCCAAAGTCCTTCTATTTTTCCATAGCTTTTTCCTTTAATGCTTTTGGTATTTTTTCAATCGCGTAGCGCAGGGCGGTGCGGGGCAAAGAACCACAAGTTTTTCGTTTCGCTTTTAGCGAAACTCCGAGCTTCGCTCGTTTTGGCGGTAAATTCTCTTCTGATAACGTCCGCGCATATATGACGTTTTCACCGTAGCGATAGCGAAGGTGAAAATTTGGCGAAGCCCAGAGCGACCAACGGGAGCGGAGCGTATATGCGCTGTTAGGCGATGTGCCAAAATATAAACTATCGAATAAGTTGTTGTTTTAAAAATGCTTTACCATGACCAGGATATATCGTTTTAATATTATATTCCATAATTTTATTTACACTATTCATAATTATCACATCATCATCTACTATTGTATTTATTTGCGGTTTTTTTACATTTTCAAATAAATCGCCACAGAAACAGTCACCATTAATAGTAACAATACATACAGAGCCAGGAGAATGACCTGGAGTATGTATTACTTTCGCATCAAACCCATACTGATTTAAGTTGTTGTCCAATTCATCAAGGTAGAAGTCTGGTTTAAACTTTTCTATACCCATTAATGTTCTTACTAAAAAGCCTACTATTTTATTTCTCTTCTTTCTATTGATAAACATGTCCCCATTCTCTAATACAATACTATCATTTTTATGTATTCCAACTGGAATATTGAATTTATTTCTAAAGTACAAAGCATTACCACAATGATCAAAATCACCATGGGTCAATATTATGCATTTTAACTTTTCCGGTGTACACCCATATCCTTCTAGTACCTTTTCAAGAATAGTTCTTTTTAATTTTAGGCCAGTATCTATTAGAATAAATGAATCGCCGCTTTGCAAAAGATATACATTTCCACTAATCATCCCTAGCTGGATTATTTTAACACTGTACATTATTCCTCCAAGTATATTGGCATGTCGCCTAACTCGTTTTTATAAGAAGTGTTTTCGTGATTTAGATTTAAAATTGTATATTATACGAAAACATGTTAATCTTTAATCGTAATAAAAACTAACTTTATTTTACTATTTTTCAAGCAATTATGCAAAAACAACTAGACCAAACAGAGCGAGAGCTGAAAATTAGAAACTACAGCCCCAAAACCACAAAAAGATGTATATATGCGCTCAAAGAATACTTTGCATTCAAGAAAAAGGATTTTAAGAACCTAAATGAGGAGATTCGGGTGAATGCTGGAGAGTGATGGTGCAAAATTCCGCATTTTCCAACTGGCGGTGTGCTTTTGAAAAAATTCGAACTGATTTCGCCCAAAATTTGTAGGGCGGGCGGAATTCCCCCCAGACCCCCCTTCCGCCCGCCTGCGGAAGTGACCCTTTCAGACCTGCCTGCCTGCCTGCCTGCCTGCCGGCAGGCAGGCAGGCAGGTTGGACGATTTTAAGTTTTTCTTTGGCGGCAAATTATTATGTAAAAAAAGATGAAGATTAAGGTTTAAGAAGTCTCACCGTGGAGGACCCACCCCAACTCCTAGTGCAAAGCCTATTGCCTGGACGGTGCGCATCCAAGCGAGCCCGCCCAAAGTCTCGATGCCACCACCCAGTCGGCACAAGGTCACTTTTTACATGTTTTACATATTTTACATATTGACCAAGAAACCATAAGGCATTGTTATCATACCTGTCATTACTTACTTCATTAGTTGTTTCGAGGTGGATAAGAAATTTTGTAATAAAATCTTCAAGTGTTTTTCCTGTTTCTCCTTGATAAGCTTGCGTCTGTAATGTTCGTAAGTAATCACGAGGAGAAGAGCCTATTTCTAATTGTCTTCTGCCTCCTAATGTCTTTCCTCGGCCTTGTTGAGGCATAATGGGTAAACTTTCAACTAATCCCACAGACCAGCCTGGAACGGCACAAATACGTCCATTATTGACTACTTCTAATTTGGTCTGTCCCCGATGATTGCTTGAATATTCTTGAGGAAAATATACCAACTCGTCTGTATCTAGTGCCTGTCTTAAGGTATCCCATATCCAGACAGTTTTTTCGGTATTGACACGAACAGGTATTAAAGGATCAGAAGGAGAACGTCTGGTTTGATAAATTTTACCTTCTGCTGCGTGTTTAAGAATAGCTGCTTTCATTCGGTCAATAAGAAGGGGTGTTGGCATTGCCATGGGTGTTAATTCTAAACGATCAAACCCTTGTGGAACTTTTCTGCCTACCAGCTCTCTATTATGAGCAAATAGTTCTACAACCTGTTCTTGGGTTGGGACAGGATATTCTCTTCCATCTATTCCAATCACCCCTAGCTTACCTGATTTCGGAAGAAGAGTGAGAATGCCGGTGCAGTTTAAGGCAGTAACGCAGCGAGCATATTCCCTTTCCACAGTAAATAACTGTTCTGATTGAGTTTTTTTCTTTTGCATAATTTATTTCATTAATTCATCAAGGCTAATTCCCAAACCTTTAGTAATCTTCATAACCGTTTGGATGGTGGGTTTTGTAATGACATTTGTTTTAATCTTGGTCAGCGTTGTATAGGAGAGATCGGATTTCCTCGCCAATTCATCTTGCTTCAAACTTTGCTTATTTCTAAGCTGTTTTATCTTATCCTCAATTGTTTCGTTATTGTTTTAACTTTTCATAGTGTCCTTGTATGATAGTGTTAGTATGGGTGCTTATCTAATCCTTCATAAATATAATAACAAATTTTCGGACAGATTTCGCCCAAAATTTGTAGTGTTGGCGAAATTCCTCCCAACTCCCCTTCCACCCGCCCGCAGAAGCGACCCTTTTGGACCTGCCTGCCGGCAGGCAGGTTGGACGATTCCAAGTTTTTCTTTGGCGGCAAATTCTTTTTATTTTTTTCTAAAACCCTCGATTAAAAATAAAATACCGGTTATCAAAGGTATGCCGCCGATAATCGCTCCATTCCACAGCCCTTGCGGAGTAAAAATTATGAGCAAATATTTTAATCCTAAAAGGACAAAAATCCAACCGCCGATTTTGGGCCATTTCCAGGCCGCAATGGCCGCTCCCAAAGCGATGAGCGCCACCAGCAAATGCATTAAAGAATCCTGCCAACCGTATTCCGGGCCGAATCCTTCCAAAATAAATATGGACAGAAAGGCAACAATCAAAATCGCTAACGCTCTGGGTAAATAATAAATGATTTTTTTCATCTTGTCCTCCTTTTTTAATATTAATCCACTAATTTTATTTTTTCATACACCACCAAAAAGTCAAACCCTAATGGCCTGAAAAATCACAGCTCCGAGGGATGGACGATGTTAGAACCTTTTTGATGAATCAGGATGACTATATATATTCCAGATTTAAGCCGCATAGCGCTGGAGCCATATAAAAAATTAATGAGGGAAAACAAATTCTCCGACTACCATAAAAATCCAGAAAGCACCAACCAAAATAGCTGGGATAAATCCAACCCATAAAGCCCAAGAGCGCTCCCCTTTTTTAAGGGCAATAATACCTGCTACAAGTGCGGAAATAGATAGGATAAGCGAAAACATCCCCACTCCGAATCCAACTGTTGCCCCAACATTTTCACTGCTTGCTCTGCCTACCATGCTTGCCTTATCTATTATTGGGCGAATAACAGCAGCGAAAATACCGAGAAGAGGAGGTATCAAAATAGTGCTCAAACCCAAGCCCATTGCCCACCAAGCTGTTTTTGTTCTCGGCTTTTCCTTAAATTTGCTGATTACTTCTTTTTTCATAGTTTTCTCCTTAATTTTATTTTATCAATTCTTCAATTGAAACACCTAACCCTTTGGCGATTTTCGCCATAGTTTTAACGCTCGGTTTATTAACCACACCGCTTTCGACTTTGGTAAGCGTTATATATTTAATATCCGCTTTCTTGGCTAAATCGTCTTGGGTTAAGCCAAGATTTGCTCTAAATTTCTGGATATTTTAGCCTATTGTTTTTCTACTGGTTATAGTTTCAAAGTTTTAATAATATTGTAGTAAGTGTATTGATTATTATCATTTCTATATTATCAAATAAAATACAATCAGTCCAATTAAAAATGAGGGAAGCCCGTTTTTGGCCAAAATGAAGTTAGAGCTGATATTTTTTCAGGTTCTTTGGCAGTTTTTAGAAACCATAAGTCAAGGGGTGAATGCTGGCGAGTGATGGTGCAAAATGCCGTATTTTCCAATTGGCGGAATTCCCCCCAGACCCCCCTTCCGCCCGCCCGCAGAAGCGACCCTTTCGGACCTGCCGGCAGGCAGGCCGGTAGGCAGGTTGGACGATTTTAAGTTTTTCTTTGGCGGCAAATTATTATGTAAAAAAAGATGAAGATTAAGGTTTAAGAAGTCTCACCGTGGAGGACCCACCCCAACTCCTAGTGCAAAGCCTATTGCCTGGACGGTGCGCATCCAAGCGAGCCCGCCCAAAGTCTCGATGCCACCACCCAGTCGGCACAAGGTCACTTTTTACATGTTTTACATATTTTACATATTGACCAAGAAACCATAAGGCATTGTTATCATACCTGTCATTACTTACTTCATTAGTTGTTTCGAGGTGGATAAGAAATTTTGTAATAAAATCTTCAAGTGTTTTTCCTGTTTCTCCTTGATAAGCTTGCGTCTGTAATGTTCGTAAGTAATCACGAGGAGAAGAGCCTATTTCTAATTGTCTTCTGCCTCCTAATGTCTTTCCTCGGCCTTGTTGAGGCATAATGGGTAAACTTTCAACTAATCCCACAGACCAGCCTGGAACGGCACAAATACGTCCATTATTGACTACTTCTAATTTGGTCTGTCCCCGATGATTGCTTGAATATTCTTGAGGAAAATATACCAACTCGTCTGTATCTAGTGCCTGTCTTAAGGTATCCCATATCCAGACAGTTTTTTCGGTATTGACACGAACAGGTATTAAAGGATCAGAAGGAGAACGTCTGGTTTGATAAATTTTACCTTCTGCTGCGTGTTTAAGAATAGCTGCTTTCATTCGGTCAATAAGAAGGGGTGTTGGCATTGCCATGGGTGTTAATTCTAAACGATCAAACCCTTGTGGAACTTTTCTGCCTACCAGCTCTCTATTATGAGCAAATAGTTCTACAACCTGTTCTTGGGTTGGGACAGGATATTCTCTTCCATCTATTCCAATCACCCCTAGCTTACCTGATTTCGGAAGAAGAGTGAGAATGCCGGTGCAGTTTAAGGCAGTAACGCAGCGAGCATATTCCCTTTCCACAGTAAATAACTGTTCTGATTGAGTTTTTTTCTTTTGCATAATTTATTTCATTAATTCATCAAGGCTAATTCCCAAACCTTTAGTAATCTTCATAACCGTTTGGATGGTGGGTTTTGTAATGACATTTGTTTTAATTTTAGTTAGTGTTGTATTTAGAATCAATTATAAAATCAACATCCATCTTATTTTCATTTATTTTTTCTCTGTTCTGGTAGTAATTGGTAAACCAATACCATAATAAACAGAAGTATATTTATTAGATAAAAGAAGTTGATTTGTAGAACCTGGGTAATTATTTTATTTTCTCTTTAATATCTTTTATAGTATTTATCAAATTGACAATTTGATCTGCCATTTTTTTTAGAACAATTTCTTCTGGTTCGTTTAATACTGGATACACCGGAAAATAAGGAGAGAGGTCTTTTAGATACATATTAATATTTAATTGAGAGGCAGCCTTTTTACACGACTCGACCAGAATATTAGATGATTTAACCCACTTATTTTCATTAATCTCTTGTAGACCAACCCAGAATGGAGTATCTGCGTGTACGCTCCAATATTTAAAATTTACATCAATCGAAACACCAAAATCATAGATCCTACAATATCTAGTATACCCCCATGCCTGACCAGTTTTATTTAGGCCTTTTAAGTTTACATCTATTTTTTTCTTTAGTTCGTCTATCAACTTGTCCGATAGATGATAATAAGAGGAAATCCTTTTGGCCAAACTCGGTGATAGCTCATCACTAGTTATCGGCAAAAAAGTGTCATTGTCAATTGTCTCGCAAAACCCAATTATCTGGTCAATGTCAGACATAACTGGTGAATTGTTTTCTTGCGCGACCAAATATTTTATCGCCTCAAGCATTTCAGACCAAGATTTAATAATCAAATATTTTTCATCTTTAAGCTTAGCAAGATGTTTTGTTTCATCTATCTCAGCATCCAGACCTCCGTCCGAGATACGTTTTTTTAGCTCATCCCAGAGCGACCTAATTCTTAAGTGGGGACAGATAAATAATAAAACCGAATGCTCAGGCAATCTTTTCAAATATTCATTTGGTTGATTATCTGTCAATGATGCCCAAAATTTTGCCTCAATTATAATGCATTCCTTGCCGTTATCACTACTCCCTGAAATATCCGGCCTTTCGAGGTTGTCACCTGATGATTGGCTGTGGTATGACAAATCAGGTAAGCTAATACCACATTCATGCTTCACTATATTTTTTATAGCCACTTTAGCATTTTCCGAACGATGAAAAATAAAGGTTAGTCCTTCAGAAGCAATATCTTCCTGCGATCCCCTAATTCTTGAATAAAATTGCCCAAGTAAAGATTCCATGTTTATGTTCCTCTATGATTTTAATATTTATAAATTCATTTCGCCAATTTCTCGATGACTTTTCTATTAATTAATGTCGTTTCTTTTACAGGTTCACCCATAGTCCAATACTTATAGTTATCTATTTCTAAATATGTATATTTCTTACTATAAAAGATCTCGTTTTTTCCGTATTTACGAATGTATTTCACAAAATCATAAAAAGGTTCCTTATTATCAGGGTTCCAGTTTACAACCGTATATTCGTGAGGATTTTCGGGCATCGTTTTCGCAAACTGCCATTTTACTGAAACAATATATTTTTTAATTTCTTCAATTTTCATCTTTATTTGATTAATCCTCAATTGAAACGCTAAGAGAAACAACTCTTTCGGACCTGCCTGCCTGCCTACCGTCAGGCAGGACGGTAAGCAGGCAGGCAATCCCTGCTTTTTTATCAATGCCTTTTATAATTTAGGAATTCAAATTTACATTTATTATTAATTATTTTATGTGCCCAGCTCTAATAAATCAATTTTCGGATTTCATTTCGGGTATTTTTATACCTTTGACCAAAATCCAAACTCCGATTACGAATTCAAAGGGGGCATAGGGAAGGTATACGAAAAATGGAACTTGATAGCTAAATATAGTAGACAGTGTTGCTACCAGGCAGGGGAAAACTGTTATCAGACCCCAGAGAGACAGAACACGCGGAACAATTCTTGATTTGTCGAGCAGGTAATAAAAAAGTATTGCGCCAAGACAAAAAGCCAACATGGCCAGCGCACTAAAACCGAAATGCATGGTTTCAAATGTCAGGTTTCCCAGAGACTGCAAATATGCGGGATGTCCCGCGATCACAGATTCCTGACTGATGCGTAGAAGGGAGAAAGTCAATAATCTGCTGACAGCCAGCAGCACCGCTTCCAATATATAAAATCCGAGGGCAACCAGAGCCATTTTTTCATTCTGTTTCCTTAAGGTTACAAAAAGAATGGCTCCCAAAAAGATGATCCCAAAAGCAGTGACCATATCACCTAAAATGCCTGCCCGCACCTGCATGGCATTATTTGCAATATTGGTCATGGTACCGATGATGTTTCCAGGCACAATCAAAGGGTCCATCAGAAATGCATTACTGACCAAACTGGAAACTGCTTGAAGAAGAAATGCAGCTCCTAAAATTCTGGAAGTTTTGTTAACTGTATTCATTTTTTATCTCCTTTGAATAGGGAATAGCCCGACAGGCCAATGCCCAAAACGTATAAAGCGCTCAGAATAATATTCACTTGCCAGCGTGCGTTTCCGATGGGTGCGGAGGCGATAAAGGCAAATATCTCGACAAAGCCAATCGTGATCAACAACGCCCAAAATGCCCATTTTTGGCCTTTGCTTAGACTTAACCGGATAACGAACCAAGCCAGTACTGAGAGGGCAATCGCGTAAGAGTTATACAGGATTGTCAAACAATTGAGAGCCGAAATGACTCTGGCGTCAAGTCTAGCGATTTCAGATTTTTCAAACACCATTACCAGAAGCGGTGAGTTTCCAATGTGAAAGACGACAATGGTCAGTATCAAGGAGGAAATAAGAAAATTGAGGCCGCTCCATAAGGAGAGAAATCTCGAACCTGCTTTTAACATTTTTGCTTTCTCCTTGTGAAGAAATGCAGCTCCTAAAATTCTTGACGTATTGTTTGTCATTTTAATTTCTCTTAATTTATTAAATTTTGTGGTTGTGTCCCACGGTTATCACTACATTCCCCTTTTTATGCCCTTTGTCTACATATCTGTGAGCCTCGACGATCTGTTCCAACGGATAGCGTCTATCAATGACTGGTTTTATCTTTCCCGCTTCAACCAGCTCTTTGAGTAAAAGTAAATCTTCAATATGTAGCTTTGGTGATCCATCATCGATTGTTATGTGTTTCCCGTTCGGAGTTAGTGCTTTTTTGCACTGTAATTTCGCTTTTCTTTTTCCAACGGCATTAAAGATAAAATCATAAAGCTCTCCTCTGTTCGTAAAATCCTCTTTTGTGTAATCAATTACTGTATCGGCTCCCAGAGATTTCACCAATTCTAAATTCGTGGTACTGCAAACCCCGGTAACTTCCGCCCCATAGTACTTGGCAAGCTGTACCGCAGAAGTTCCGACCGCTCCGGAAGCTCCATAAATAAGAATTTTATGTCCACTTTGGATATTTCCTTTTCTCAAATAAGGCAATGCTAAAAGTCCACCATAAGGAACTGCGGCGGCTTCCTCATAATTCACATTAGTTGGTTTTATTGCCAACATCCCTTCTTCGGGAATGCATTTGTACTCGGCATACGTGCCAAAAACGAAACGGTCAAATCCAAATACCCGATCACCTTTTTTAAATAATTTTACATCTTTGCCTACAGATTCAACTTCTCCAGCTAACACCATCCCGAGTATAGGTTGTCTCGGTTTTGGAAAACCCACCGCAAATGCCATCGGAATCCAAAATATGATAGGAACTTTGAAACCCCGGACTATACAGTCACTTGCTGTTACTGCTGTCGCGAAGATTTTTATGAGAACTTCATTGTTTTTGGGGGTGGGTTTTTCCACCTCTTTGAGCTGAAGAACATCCGGTGGTCCGTATTTAGTGCATATAATTGCTTTCATTAGTTACCTCCAAATTTACTGTGTCTGGTTTATATCTGTTTGGTAGACCCGGAAGTGATTGCAGGTGAATTGAATCCTTTAACGATCAGCCATACCGCCATAACCATTTCTTGCAAAAATATTGGAAAATTCATAACAAGATTAGATGTGGAAAAATCAGACTGTGCTCCAAATAAAATTAAGAAGCCAGTTATTAAATGCAATATTATTGCAATAATACCCCAGACTGATAACCATCGTGGAATGAGTTTTGATTGATATAATAAATAGTAGAATATCAGAGCACCCAATCCAAAAACGAATGCAGTCATTGGCAATTGGGCTACTCTTTGTAATAAAGTACCAAAAGTTTGAAAATAGGATGTATCCGGAGATACTGTTTTTACATATTCCTGACTTAATGGTAAAAGTAATAACCAGCTTATTGCAGTAGTAATATATGTGATTGTCTCAAGGGCACCTCTAAAAACAACATAACCAATAGCTAATGCTTCATTATGTTTTTTAAATATTGGAAACATGATAACCGGAACCATAGCAAGTACGAAACCCATAACTAAAACCAAAAGAGCTCCTATTATGATTTTATTTTCGTTTGCAGAAATCTTCATAAGATAATCCGGAGCATTTAGAATAGAGCTGGTAAAAATAACGCTTAGTATCCCTGCAACCGTCCCAAGAATAAATAGCACTCCCACAATTATTGCGGTCTTTCTGTTTGTATCCATTTTTTTCTCCTTTATTATATTTGTCATATATTTTAATTCATTAAATTATCAATTGTAATTCCAAGTCCATTGGCTATTTTTACAACCGTCTGATTGGTAAGCGTTGTATAGGGAAGATCGGACTTTCTCGCCAATTCGTCCTGTGTCAATCCCTGCTTATTTCTAAGCAGTTTTATCTTATCCCCAATTGTTTCGTTATTATTTTGACTTTTCATAGTTTCCTAAGTTTGATAGTATTAGTATGGGTGCTTATATAACCCTTCATAGATATGATAAATATGATAACAAGTAAAATGAAATTAGTCAAGATAAAAATGAGAGAAGCCCGCTTTTAGCCAAAAAGGACGATTTCAAGTTTTTCTTTAGCGGCAAATTATTTTTAATCTATTTCTGTTTCGATTATCTTTTTAAATTTCTTTTCTAACTCTGGCCTTATTTCTTCTCCAACTTCTTCATAAATTTTAATCAAATCCTCGAAAGCACCAGCTCCACCAAGATAATCCCAAAAATCTTTTCCGATAAGGAAGTCGTTGCCTTTGTCAAAAAATTTAACACATGTCCACCTTTGATATTCTTGTGGTGCGTATGGGTTATAATACATACCTAAAAATATTTTAACCTTTGCCCCTTCTTTCGATCTCATTGCATAAATTTCTAAAAGATCTCTTTTTGCAGCCCGCATTTCATTTTTATTTGGCTTTGGCCCTTTTATCTCGAAATATATTTCTTCACCATTATCTCGTTCGAGATAAAGATCTACCGTTTGAATTCTATTAACAGAATTTTTGTTGTCCTGGCTCGCATTATAAATTTCCTCTGACTCTTTTTTATGATTTGGTTCTCTTTTCACACTATCAAGTTCACTGAGTATGTTCTCAAATGTTCGCTGTGCTTCGTTTGTGATTTTGCCTTGTAGTTTATCTGTTCCTTGTAATTTTTTTGCCACCTTAAAATTTTCTTTGGCAATAATTTTTGCTATTGATTCATGCCAACTACCAAGTGCAGTTTCACAGCCGTGTATAAACCCTTTTGCTAAATAACCCTTCCTTGTAAAAAGAGCGTATTGAAAAGGCTTCGCTGAATCTTCATCGCTTAAATCGTACACCTCAATTTTTCTTAAAATTTTCTCTTTAAGAAATTGATAAACTTCACTTTTTAAACTTTTTGATAATGCCATATTATTTATCCTTTAAATGAAAAATTATTTCCGAATAGGGATTTCGATCTCGTTCCGTACGGTTCAATACTGGTCGCTTAAACTGATTTACAATTTTCATACTAGATTTTTCCGCAATTTCAGGGTAAAGATTGTATTTATCATTCGCCACAAGAAAAACATCATAATCATTTTTTAGATACTGCTTGCAGTTATTTAACACATCCACAATTCCCTGCACATAAGACCGGCGAGCTTCTAATCCCTGCCCTTTATATAGTGGTCCTATTTCTGAGTCATCTTTCCGCTTAAATCCGAGAAGATCATACGCGTAAGCGTGTTGTTCGTGATAATCAATTTGGCCGACATATGGAGGCGAGCAGAATATACCCGCTATTTTTTGTTTGTTTAGTATTTTTGAAAATATTGGATTCTGCTTTTCCACTTTTTCAAAAATATCGATCGCCCTTGAATCACCAGCTAAAACGGAATAGTGAACTGGTTTCCGTAATCTACTAAATTCTCTGATTCTGCTTAACGTATCGAGAGCATAGCGATTAAGCATGGTTGTAATAGAGAAAAGAGGTTTGCAGATTTTTTTGTGCTTGTAACAATAATAGGTCGTGAGCTGAGGTTCTTTGAGGGTTGCTAAGTCACTATGCTTTGTTGCACGACACGATCTAATTGTTCTGCTTAAAATAAGCGCCAGGATTTTCCGTGTTTTAATATCTTTTTCTTGTTTTATCGTCTGAAATACATGGTCTATCTCGCGGCGCACATTTTCTATGAACCAAGTATCGAGAAAAGAGGCTGATTTATACTGCTTTAACTTGATTGAGTATTTCTTGAGAAGTTTTTGATAAATAAGCAAAAATTCTTTCTCTTTTTCTATGGCAAATTTATTTTCATCAAAACTTTTCTGATTAACTTTGTATTTGAAGTCATAACCCGGAAAGTGTACCGAGTTAAATTTCGCGAGTTCCGCTAAAAGTTCATTTTCAAAATCTTGAATTCTATTGTCGTGCTCAAAAGAATCAAGTGAAGTAATCAATTTTTTAATCGCTTTCTGTAAATACTCGTCATCATAATGTGCCGCTTTACAGCTTGAGATCATGCAGTTAAATTCAGAAACATCTATACCAATGGAATGAATACCCATTTCAAGCGATTGGATAATTGTCGTCCCAGAGCCCAAGAATGGATCAAGGATGATATCACCAGTTTTGAAATAAGTTTCTTTTTTAAAATCATCAGTGTGATTATCTATAAAATATTCAACAAGTTGTGGAATATATTTGCCTTTGTATGGGTGGAGTCGGTGGACATGCTTTGTGGTGTCTTTTTCGCGTAAATTTTCAAAAGAAAGTGTCCAGTTTAAATCATGGCCTAGATTTTTTTTCCAATTAAGTTCACGATTTCCATTATATGATTCATAATATTTTTTTAAATCATTCAAATCAACCATGGTCGAACCGTTCTCTCTATATTTTTTTACTTTTCCATACTGGACAAGATAAGAAATATTTGTAGGCAGAACATCTTTTTTGAGATGTTCTGATGCCCATTTTGATGCTTCGGAAATAGTTACTAAATTCATAGTTTTATTTTATTAACTCCTCAATTAAAACGCCAAGCACTTTGACTAATTTTGCCATAATAAGCACAGACGGCTTTTTAATAACATTGCTCTCAATTTTTGTAAGAGTAGTGTATTTCACATCAGATTTCTTGGCAAAATCTTCTTGGGATAATCCCTACTTATTTCGATATTTTTTTATATTTTCGCCTAGTTGATTTCTATTGTCATATTATCACTAATTTGATAGTATTAAAGTGTTATATTATCCTTTCAATATAATACTATCAAATTTTATGAAAGTAGTCCAATTAAAAATGAGGGAAGTCCGCTTTTGGCCAGCCCCGCAGTAGCGGAACAAAGATAAAAAATTCCAATTTACGCTTAAAATCTGCTGGCGAGCCCTGGCATAGGACGAGCCAGCTTCAACAAATATTAACTGGCGGAGAGGGCGGGATTCGAACCCGCGAGACAGGGACTACCTGCCTACTCGATTTCGAGTCGAGCGCTTTCAACCAGACTGAGCCACCTCTCCATTTAAATCAACGTCTTTCCTGAAAGAATTTTTGCAAAATTAAACTACATTCTTCTTCTAAAACACCGCTTACTATTTCTATTTGATGATTAAATCTCTTATCCTGTACAATATTTATTACGCTACCTGCTGCTCCAGCCTTAGGGTCAGGAGTACCAAATATTAATCTTTTAATTCTGGCTTGAAGCATAGCATAGGCACACATCGGACAAGGTTCTAAAGTAACATAAAGATCTATATCTTCTAAATGCCAACTTCCTAAATACCTGGCAGCCTCTTGCAGGGCTAAGATTTCAGCGTGAGCAGTAGGATCTTGTAATTCTTCTTTTCGATTATGAGCTCGGGTAATTATTTTATTTTGGTAAACAACTACTGCTCCAATTGGTACTTCCTGGTGGGAATAAGCAATTTCAGCTTCTCTCAAAGCTTCTTGCATTAATTCGATATCTTTATCCTTATTTTTTAGCATATTTTAATGAAGACTTTCGGGAAAACTGGTGCGCCCGAAGGGACTCGAACCCCCAGTCTACTGATCCGTAGTCAGTTGCTTTATCCAATTGAGCCACGGGCGCACTATAAAAATCTCAATCTTGATTCTATTATAATTTAAATCCTTAGTCAAATAAATAGTCGTTAGTGAATAGTGAATAGTCGTTAGTGTTTGGTTAGTTGGTTATAATGTATAGGCAATACGATTTTTATTAATTGAAATTTTAGTTTAATTTTGCTATATTTAGAAAGTGAATTGTTTAACTCTATTTAAGAAGAATAAATACAAGAGGATTATGCCTTAAATGACTAAAATTTTTGAAGATTTAAAAAATAAAAGAATCACTATAATGGGATTAGGATTAAATCAAGGAGGATTGGGAGTTACTCAGTTTTTAGTAAAAGCTGGTGCTCAAATTTTAGTTACTGATTTAAAAACTAAAGAAGAACTACACCCTTCTTTGGAGAAATTAAAAGGCTTCAATATTAAATATGTCTTAGGCCAACACCGGGAAGAAGATTTTATTAACACTGATATGGTGATTCAAAATCCGGCAATTCCTCACCATTCTAAATATTTAAAGATAGCCCGAAGCCAAGGAATCCTCATAGAAACAGATTTAGGAATCTTCTTCCAACTTTGCCCCTCTAAAAAAATAATTGCCATTGCCGGAACTAAGGGTAAGAGCACGGTATCTTTTCTGGTCTACCAAATTTTTAAAGAAGCCCAAAAAGAAGTAGTCTTAGCTGGTAATATCGGTATTTCTGTTTTAGATATTTTGGAAAAAATCACCCCTCAAACTTGGGTAATCTTAGAAATATCTACCTGGCAGATGGAAGGGATGAAGAAGCATAAATTTAGACCTCAAACTGCAGTTTTAACCAATATCCTACCTGACCATTTAGATCGCTATCCTAATTTTAAGGAATATGCTAGTGCAGAAAAATTAATCTTCCAACATCAAAGATCTAATGATAACTTAGTAGTAAATTTTGACAATGAAGAGACTATCCAGGTTAAAGAAGAAACTAAATCACAGGTTTACTGGTTCAGCACTAAGAAAAAGATAGAGTCAGGTAGTTATTTAGAAAAAGATAATTTGGTCTTTCAATCAGGAAAACATAAAATACCTTTTGCTAAAATTTCTAATCTTGCTCTACCCGGAACACACCATCTGGAAAATATTTTAGCAGCCGGGACAGTAGGTTTTATTCATAAAATTCCAGCTGAAATTATTCTAAGGGCTATAAAAAATTTTCCTGGCCTTCCTTATAGATTAGAATTCATTAGGGAGTTCAAAGGAATAAAATTTTATAATGACAGTTGTTCTACTACTCCAGAGGCAACTTTGGCGGCTTTAGAATCTTTTCCTCAACAACCTATTATTTTAATCTTGGGTGGTAAAGATAAAAAATTAGATTATGAAAAATTAGGGAAAGTCATCGGGGAAAATAAAGAAATTAAAAAGATTATCCTCTTACAACACCCAGATTATGATGCCTCCCCAAAAATATTCTCTGCCTTAAAAAAACATTTTAATCCAGAAAAAATTATCCTTGCTTCAAACTTGAAAATAGGAGTTGAAGCTGCCCTGCAAAAAGCCCAACCAAACGAGATTATTCTTCTCTCTCCTGCTGCCGCTAGCTTTGGAATGTTTAAAAATGAATTTGACCGGGGAGATCAATTTAATACCGCAGTAAAAAATCTCAAGCAGTAAGAATTATAATTAAGATCTTTATGGAAAAAAACTTTAGAAATAGTAGAAAAATTAAAATAAGCTTACTTTTACCATACCAAAAAGGTAGAGCAAGGCAATTATCAAGGGCTGATGGATCAGGTAAATAAATAATGAATGTTTACCTAAAAAACAGAAAATTTTTATCACTGAAAAAGAAGAAAAATTAGCAAGCTGAAATTTCCGAGAGTAATCTGGATAGAGTAAGTTACCAAAAAATATTCCGATCAAAACCAATCCAAACCAAGGTAAAAGCGGAAAATAGTCCACTGAATAAAATTGAGCTGGCCTAAACCCTAACCAGGATAACCAATAAAAATTAAAAACGAAACCCTTTAAATATGCACCTAAAAATAGGCAAAATAATCCAATGAATAGATTCCAATAGCGAAGTTTAAGAAAGGGATAAGCTAAAATAATGGAAATTCCGATCAGATGAAGTATGCCAAAAATTATAAAACCTTCTCGCAAAAATTGCCAGGTTACTAAAGTGATGATTAGACCCCAAGAGAACACTTTTAAACCTCTACGGAGATATTTTAAAAATAATCTCGCTTCTTTAGTATCGGAAGAAATATTTTTTGTCCTGGAGAAACTTATGCTAATAGATACTCCGACTAAAAAAATAAATATCGTGGCAGTTGTCCGAGCAAAATACATCCAAAAACCAGAATAAACATTGACATGGTAATGAGCAAAATAATACAGATTATAAAGTAAATGGTATAGCACCATCATAATGATAGCAATTCCTCGCAAGAAATCTATCTCCCAGAATCGTTGTATTACTTTTTTTTCTTCCATAATTTTCCTAACCTTTTTTTAATTTTAAGATTTTTTAAAATTATCACCTTTATGGCCGGCTGCACCAGTAATTATAATCAATAACTTTCCCTTCTATTAACTAAAAAACAGGGATTAAGAAAATATTGACCTCTGTTTCCCTCTGGTTAATTATTTGTAAATGAAGGTTTGTCCGACACCTACTTCTTTAAGATTTACCACTTTTGATAAGGCGATTTTTGATTTTAAATCAGTGCAGTGGCAAGCATGCACTTCGTGAGGTTTTATTTTTTCTAAATATTTCAAGGTATCTTCTAATTGCTTCTTTTTTGGATTAAGTAAATGGAATCCTCCGACTATATCAATTATCCTATCATCTTTACAAATCTTTTTGGCATATTCTATGATATTGCAAATCCCCGAATGAGAACAACCGCTAATAATTACCAGACCTTTTGATGCTCGATAAACTAAAGCAGAATCATCTATTAAATAATCATCTTCTTCAAAATCATTTTTTATTACTTTTCCGATTGGATTGTTTGCTTCAAAATCATTCTTTCTTTCTATTTCTCCCAGAAATACCAGTCTTTCAGTTAGCCATAGCGGCCCTTTGCTTAATTTTATTTTAAAATGTTTGTTTAACTCTTCCTGTGAAATTATAGAACCTATCTGTTTGAGGCCTTTAACTTTCTTAGCTAAAAAGGAGGAGGGATGGGTAATTACAATTGGTTTATTATAAACTATTTTTTCTATCGAGGCTTCCATATAATATTTTATTAAAGAACTTAATCCCCAGGTATGGTCCAGGTGTCCATGAGAAAGGACTAAGTAATTTAAATCCCAGAAATGAATATTCATTTTCTGGGCATTTTCAATAAAAACATCTGAATACCCTACATCAAATAATATTTTACACCCTTCATCCTGAATAAAGTAGGATACTCCCGGTTCTCCCAAAAAGCAACGGCCTATCAGAGTGTTATTATCCACCAAAACGGTTAATTTGATTTTTTCAACCTCCTCTATAAACGATTACCATAAAAATTTTTTAGGCTAAATTTAGTTATTCTGTTAATTCCAGGGCAATCTCCACCATCTGGTTAAAAGTCTTCTGACGTTCCTCTGAAGTAGTTTCTTCTTTAGTCACCAAACTATCGGAAACTGTTAAAATAGAGAGAGCATTCACCTTAAATTTTGCTGCTAAAGTATATAATGCTGCTGTCTCCATTTCCACCGCTAAAATTCCATATTGCGCCCATATTTTCCAGGAATTAGGATTGTCTCCATAGAATGTATCTTCAGTTAACACACTTCCCACCTTTACTTTTATTTCTTTTTTTAAGGCAACATCATAAGCTTTTTTTAATAAGTGAAAATTGGCAGTGGGAGCGTAATCTACCCCATTAAAGCGTATTTTATTAATATTCGAATCTGTCGAAGCACTCATGACTAAAATAACATCTCTTATTTTTATATCTGGCTGCATAGAACCACAACTTCCGATTCGAATTAAATTTCTGACTTTATAACTGGAGATAAGTTCATTAATATATATGGAAATGGAGGGAATTCCTATGCCGGTGCCCTGAATGGAAACTTTTTCCCCTTTATAAGTTCCGGTATAGCCATACATACCTCGTACCTCATTATAGCAAGTAGCTTTAGTAAGAAAGTTTTCAGCAATATATTTCGCTCTTAAAGGGTCTCCGGGAAGTAAAACTGTACTGGCAATATCCCCTTCTTTTGCTCCAATATGTATACTCATTTTTTATCACCTTTAATTATTTGTATATTTATTTAAATCTTTATTAAAATAACTATAATATATAGTACATACCCTAAGGTAAGCTAACCTTTGGATTAATAAAATTCAATTAATATATTATCTAAGAATTACTGCTTAAATTTAAAATAGACTTTTCAATATATTGTCGAAATTTTTTACTATTCATCCTATCGTGCCTAGCATCATAAGTTACATGATTTTTATTATAAAGGGAATTTTGAGCAAATATAACAAATGAACCTTTGAAATATCTGGAAATTTTTCTTGCACTTTTAGGTAACAGTATTCTATAACCATTTTTATCATATCCCAGATATCCTTTTTCCCATATTTCTTTTTCTACAAAATGACCTGGTTCTAGCTCGGTTAATTTTTCTTTAATCAAAGATAAATCAAGATTAGGAGTGATGGGTTTTAATCCGCCAGTTTCTAATCGAAAGTAAGCCCAATCTATATGATTGGGAAAATAATTGAATTCCAATACTTTGGGTTTAACAATTCTGACTGAATGAGGAGTTCTTAATTCAATAGTCTCTTTCTCAGTTGATCTTTCTACCCTTATTATATCATGGCCTCCCCCGACAGGGAATAAAGTATGAGCTAAACTATCTACAGAACTTATCTTGTTAAGAACAGAAATTATACTCTCCATATCTTCCCATTGACAATTGTTTGGGATAGCCATAGGAAATAATTCCCGAATAGTCTTCTCCCAAACAATTAAATTATCAGTTTTTAAATCACCTCTATCAGATAATTCCATATTTTACCTCCTTATAGATTTTTTAAAATATATCATTTTAATCTTAATTAAAAAATAAAAAATTTGCTAATGTCTTTCTAAAAAAGGTTAGCAAATTTTAGATACTTTATTGTTAAGCTATTAAACCCAACACCCTCATTACTTAACCTATTCAGGCAGAGATGAGGGTCATATATTTTAAAATCTAGCAATGGATATTCCCCCTTTATTCTTCCTAGTTTTTATATTTTTCTCCAAGCTAATCTATAATTAATATTAATATAAATTTGGGGTAGTATTTTTTATAAAACTGGCGGAGAGAGAGGGATTCGAACCCTCGGAGCAGGCTTACACCCGCTCAATTGCTTAGCAGGCAACCACCTTCGACCTCTCGGTCATCTCTCCTTTTTTAGTATAACATAATAATTTTTTTCAGGCAAGGAAAATCGACAAAGATTTCGTATCGATACGATATACTCGATACTAATAATATTCTACCTTGCGATAAACATTAAAATATAATAGAATATGCTAAACAAAACTATAATCTAAGAATAAAGAGGAACTAAAAAGTGAAGAAATATCAATATGATGTAATTGTAGTAGGAGCGGGGCATGCTGGCTGTGAAGCGGCTTTGGCTGCTGCTAAAATAGGTGCTAAAACACTTCTGGTTACTTCTAATTTAGATAATATTGCTTTAATGCCTTGTAATCCTTCTATTGGAGGTCCGGGGAAAGGGCATGTAGCTCGAGAAATCGACGCTTTAGGCGGAGAAATGGCTAAAAATACTGATAAAGCTACTATTCATATAAGAATGTTAAATACCAGTAAAGGTCCGGCGATGTGGGCTCTAAGAGCACAGGTAGACAAAAAATTATATATTCAAGAAATGACTCGTACCCTACAAAATCAGGAAAATTTAGATTTAAAACAAGAGATGGTAACCGAATTAATAATAAATAATCAGCAAATAGATGGAGTAATAGTTAAAAGTGGTTTAAAATTTTCTTCACCTGCCGTAATCTTAGCCACTGGTACCTTTTTAAATGGTAAAATCTATATCGGGAAAACCACCTATTCGGCAGGAAGGGCTAGTGAACTTGCTTCACTTAGTCTTAGTGATAATCTTAAAAGTTTAGGTTTTAAAATAGGTAGATTAAATACCTGTACTCCGCCTCGGATAGATAAAACCACCATAGATTTTCCTCAAATGGAAGAACAGAAGAGCGCGGATACTCCTTTATCTTTTTCTTTTGAAAATAAAGGTAAAATATACCAAGATTTCCCAGTATTTATGACTCGAACTAATTTAAAAACCCATCAGGTTATCCAAAATAATATTCATCAAGTTCCTCTCTCCAATGGTACTATCCAGAGCGCAGGTATTCGATATTGTCCTTCTATAGAAGATAAAATAGTTAGATTCACTGAGAAAAAATCTCACCCCATATTTTTAGAACCAGAAGGACGTGATACTGATGAAATTTATTTACAAGGATTTTTTACCAGTCTACCTGCTGATGCCCAACAGGAGGCTCTAAATACTATCAGGGGATTAGAAAATTGTGAAATTATCAGATATGGATATGCTATTGAATATGATATTATATACCCCAATCAATTAAAACATTCTTTAGAAACTAAGATGATTAAGGGTCTATTTTTAGCCGGACAGATTAACGGAACCGCAGGTTATGAAGAAGCAGCTGAACAAGGATTAATCGCTGGTATAAATGCAGTACAACTTATAGCTGGAAAAAATCCTTTAATTCTGGATCGTTCAGAAGCTTATATTGCCGTAGAAATAGACGATTTAGTTACTAAAAGTGTCACTGAACCCTATCGGCTAAGAACCGGGCTGGCGGAATATCGACTTTTATTAAGACAGGATAATGCTGATTTAAGACTTACTCCTTATGGGTATAAAATTGGTTTGATTTCCGAACCAAGGTATAAAAAATTTTTAAAGAAAAAACAACTAATTGAAAAAGAAAAAGAAAGATTAAAGAAAGTAATTATTCGCCCTATTCAAGAAGTAAATAATTTACTATCTAATTTACAAACTACTCCTCTTTTGGAAGTCACTAATTTAGCTAATTTACTTACCAGACCAGAAGTAACTTATCAACAAACTTTTTCCATTGATCCCCAAAGATCAAAACTTCCTACTGCGGTAACTGAACAAGTGGAAATTCAAATAAAATATGCCGGATATATTAAACGTCAAGAAATACAAGTAAAAATATTTAAAAAATTAGAAAATTATAAAATACCTAAAGGTATCGACTATTTTAAAATTCACGGTATCTCTCATGAAGGACGAGAAAAATTCTCCGAAATTCAACCTATCTCTTTAGGACAGGCTAAAAGAATCCCCGGAATTACTCCTGCTGATATCACTGCCTTAATGATAAACATCGAAAAAATGAAGCGGGCAAATAAATAAAAATAGATAAATAATCTTATAAAATAGCTTTAAGCATATTTATTTTGCTTTTTATTTCTGTTCTATGACTCAATATATCATGGACTGGACATTTTTTTTCTACTAATTCATGAAGCTGACGAACTCTTTCTTCTGGAGCTTCTGTTTTTATTTGTACTTCATATCTAATCTGTTTAAATCCTCTCCTCTCTCTACCCTGATCATCAAGCCAGCCTCCAGGAATCATATCTCCTTCTAGATTCACTATCAAATCCTCTATATTTAATCCAACCTTTTTAGCATAGCCACGATAGGTTAAGATCATACACCCACCTAAAGCAGCTAATAATAGTTCTACCGGATTAGGAGCAGTATTAGTTCCTTTAAATTCTAAAGACTCATCTATGCTAATTTTAAAATCTCTTATTTTTGTTTCTGTTTTACTACCTTCTATCCATTTTGTTTGAGCTTGATAAGTTCTAATTTTCATTTTTTACTTACCTCCTATAGATAGGCGAGCCTGCTCCTGTGAAAACAGGGGACGCCTGCCCTACTTATTGATTAATTGATAATAATTAATAAACTGGTAAACAGGTTAACTGGGCAACCAATGTAATTGGTCAATTAGTAAATGAGTAAATTAGTTAATTAATCAATTTCTCTGCTGCTTTTAAGGTATTCTGCATCAACATAACATTGGTTATTGGCCCAACTCCTCCCGGAACTGGAGTTACAAGAGATACCTTACCTAAAACTTCATCATAAGCTACATCCCCCACTAATTTTCCTCCTACCTCATTGGTACCCACATCGATAATTATTGCTCCCTCTTTAACCATATCTCTTTTAATTATTTCAGGTTTCCCAACCGCCGCAATTAGAATATCTGCCTGACGGGTAAAATAACTTAAGTCTTTAGTTAGAGAATGACAAATGGTAAGAGTGGCATTAGCATGTTCTTTTTTTTGTAAAAGAATAAGAGCCATAGGTCTTCCTACAATATTACTCCTTCCTACAATAACTGTATGTTTTCCTTCTACTTCAATATTCTCTCTTTTTATTAGTTCATATACCGCATAAGGCGTACAGGGTAAAAACTCTGGTTTTCCTAAGGCAAGTCTTCCCATATTGATAGGATTAAAACAATCTACATCTTTAGAAGGATTAACTGCTTCCTGAATTTGATCCTGATTTATATGTTTAGGAAGTGGGACTTGCACTATAATTCCGCTTATTTTTTTATCTTTATTCAAATTATTGATAAGTTTAAGAAGTTCTCCTGGGGAAGTCTCTTCAGATAAATTATATTCCTTAAAATTAATAGAAACTTTTTCACAGGTCTTACCTATCATTTTTACATAAAACAAAGATGCCGGGTCTTCTCCTACTATAATTACTGCCAATTCAGGAGCTATTTTATTTTTCTGAATAAAATCTTCTACCTTTATTTTCAAACTTTCCATAATTCCTTTTGCTATTTTCCTTCCATCAATAATCTTGGTTATCATAAATAATATCTCCTCTTTTTGATTAATTTTTTAAATGCATTTATTAAATATAGTCAAATTGGTTAATTAATATCATTGATAAAATAATTAGCATTATATTAATAATATATTTAATATATCATTATTAAATTTCCAAATCAAAAATTTATATTTAGTGATTTAAAAAATAAAGAGTTTATGGGAAACCATAAACTCTTTATTTTACCTTTTTATTAATTTAAAATTTTAGCAACTTTAATTATTTAATATGATGACTTTTTCTTTCTGCTTTTATATTTATATTCTTTTTACAAACTGCTTCATTAATTAAATATTTTGCTTTATTTTTCTCAATATTACAAGCAACACTAATTTCACCTTCTAAAATTTTATTAGCTCTATCATACAGACCCTTTTCTGTAGAAGATAATTTTTCTCTACTATCTCGATGAATATAATTTTTTACCACTTGAGCCACCTTGAGTATATCACCACTATCCACCATTTCTGTTTGAGATTTTATCCTCTGCTTATAATTTCCGTCCATTTCATCGTCCATTTTTCCACTCAAAACATTTAATACCTCTGGTACAGTTTTTGGATCAATAATATACCTTAAACCAATTTCTTCAGCCTTGTTAACTGGAACCATTAAAGTCATTTCATTTACCATTAATTTTAAAATATAGTATTTTTCTTTTTTCCCCAATACTTTCTTTTCTTCTATATTCTTAACATTTCCAACTCCAAAAGCCGGATGAGATACCTTATCCCCAATTTTAAACATTTTTTTTGGATTAGTTAATCCATTTCTCCCTTCCCATTTTATATTTTCGAATAGAAAATAATTATATGTATATTTTTTATTTATATTATATTGTTTATATTATATCATTTTTTAATAAAAAGTCAAAACAACCCTGGACGGTACATTGTCATTTATTATACTATTAAACAATCTAGAGAGAAAATATAGCTGGAATTACTAAAATGAATGAAGTGTTAAATTAAAATAGTCGGTAGAAATTCTAACTTTTATATTATTTAAGAAAATAAATGGCAAGCTATATAATGTATATTTTCGAAACATTTTAGTTCTGGTTCTACTTCTTTACATCTATTTTTCACATAAGGGCATCGGGTATGGAATCGGCAACCAGAAGGAGGATTTACCGGACTGGGTACATCTCCCATTAAAATATGTCCTTTTTTTCTAAGGCCGGAATTGGGGATGGGTATAGCGGAAAGTAATGCCTTGGTATAAGGATGTTGAGGGTTATCAAATAATTCTTTTTTGGGTGCGCTCTCTACTATTTTACCTAAATACATTACTGCAACTCTATCACAAATATGTTTTATTACACTTAAATCGTGAGCTACGAATAAAAGGGTAAGTCCAAATTCTTTCTGTAAATCTTGTAATAAATTAATTATCTGGGCTTGAATGGAAACATCCAGAGCGGATACACATTCATCGGCAACTATAAACTCTGGGTTAGTAGCTAAAGCTCTGGCAATACCTATTCTCTGCCTCTGACCACCACTAAATTCATGAGGGTATCTATTTATCTGGTCTGATAGAAGACCAACCTTTCCCATAATTTCTATCACTTTCTCTTTTTGTTCTTTTCTGGGAATAATCTTATGTACTTCCATAGGTTCAGCAATAGTTGAACCTATAGTCATTCTAGGATCAAGGGAGCCAAAGGGATCCTGATAGATAATCATCATTCTTTTTCTGAATTTCAATAGCTCTTTTCTTTTTAAATGGGTAATATTCTGACCCTTAAAAAAGATACTGCCAGCAGTAGGGTCTAAAACACGCAAAATAGTCTTTCCACAAGTAGTTTTTCCACATCCTGATTCTCCCACTAACCCTAGAACCTCTCTTTTTTCTATATAAAAACTTACATTATCTACGGCTCTAACCGCTTCTTTTTTCCCAAAAATACCTTTACCGGTCCAGAACCATTTTTTTAGATTTTTAACTTCTACCAATTTTTCCATTCTACTTATTTGCTCCTTTTAACTAAATGACATTTCACTAAATGAGAGTCTTCTATCTCTATTAATTCGGGCATCTCTTCCACGCATCTTTTAAAACAGAAATCACATCTGGGATGAAATGGACATCCTGAAGGTAAATTAAGGAGATTGGGGACTAAGCCCTTGATGGTATCCAGACGTTCTACTTCTAGATCTAATCTCGGTATTGATTTATGTAATCCCCGAGTATAAGGATGAAGTGGATTATGAAAGAGTGTATCTACATTGGTATATTCCACTATATGCCCGGCATACATTACCGCTACATAGTCACACATTTCGGCGATTACTCCCAGATTATGAGTTATTAACATCACCGAGGCACCAAACTTATCTTTTAAATCATTAATTAATCTTAAAATCTGAGCTTGAATGGTAACATCCAGGGCAGTGGTAGGTTCATCGGCAATAAGCAAAGTAGGATTACAGGATAGGGCCATTGCAATCATCACTCTCTGTCTCATTCCGCCTGATAACTGATGAGGATAATGATCAATTCTCTTCTCTACATCTGGTATTCCAACAATCTTTAATGCCTCTATGGCCTTTTTTTTGGCCTCATCTTTATTTAACCCCTGATGCAATTGAATAGCTTCTACAATTTCATGGCCAATAGTAAATACTGGGTCTAAAGAAGTCATAGGCTCCTGGAAAATCATAGATATTTTTTTACCTCTTATCTTCCTAATTTCTTTCTCATCTAATTTTAAGAGGTTTTTACCTTCGAACCAGATTTCTCCACTCACTATCTTTCCGGGGGGATTAGGAATCAGTCTCATAATAGAAAGGGCAGTAACACTCTTACCGCAACCTGACTCCCCCACTAAGCCAAGGGTTTTTCCTTGATTAACACTAAAACTAACTTCATCTACAGCTTTTACTGTACCTTCGTGAGTAAAAAAATAAGTTTTTAAATTTTTTACTTTAAGTAATTCTTTCATATCCTGCTCTATCCTGTACCACTATTAAGTTTTAAGTCGCGGATCTAATATATCTCGTAAACCATCTCCTAATAGATTCAATCCTAATACTGAAAACAATATGGCAATACCAGGGAAGGTCGCCGCCCACCAGGCGCCACTTATAATATAAGAATAACTTTTAGAAAGCATTGCTCCCCATTCCGGAATAGGAGGTTGAGCACCTAAACCTAAGAAACCAAGAGCTGCACAATCTAAAATAGCTGAAGCCAACATTAAGGTTCCATATACAATAACTGGGGCTATACTGTTAGGCAGAACATGGCGAAAAATAACTCTCCAATCACTGGAGCCCATTGCTTTTTGGATTTCGATGTATTCCATCTCCTTAATGTATAGTACTGAACTCCTGATAATCCTGGCCATCTGAGGGGTATATACTATACCTATAGCGATCATTGCTTTACCAAGTCCCTGTCCAATAACTGCTACAATTACAATTGCTAATAGCAATGCAGGAAAGGCAAACATAATATCTACTATTCTCATAATTAGAGCATCCACCCATCCTCCATAATAACCGGCAATTACCCCAAAAGTTATACCTAATATCATAGCAATTCCCACTGCTACAAAACCTGCACTCAAGCTGACTCGGGAACCATAAATAATTCTGCTCAACACACATCTCCCCAAGCTATCAGTTCCCAGGGGCGCTCCTTCTAATCCCTTTTCACTCCAAAATCCTGGTTTTAATTTATTAGCCAGCTGAGGAGGAGAAGGATTAGGATCATTGGGGGCAATATAATTTGCCAGCAAAGCACACATAACAATTATAATTACAATTACCAGACCAAAGAGCGCTGATTTATTGTATTTAAGTCTTCTTATTAATTCTTGAGTCTTAGTTTCTATTTTTTTCTCCATTTCATTCTACCTATACCTTTATTCGGGGATCAATATACACATACAAAATATCGGTGATTAAATTTACAATTACAAACATAAAAGCAAAAAAAAGTAAAGAACCTTGTACCGCAGGGTAATCCCTCATACCCACTGCTTTTACTACATATCTGCCTATTCCCGGCCAGGAGAAGACTGTTTCAGTCAAGATTGCACCTGCTAACAGTCCACCAAAATCTAATCCAATTACCGTAATTACCGGTATCATCGCATTTCTTACAGCATGTTTATAAATTACTACACCCTCTGACAGTCCCTTAGCCCTTTCTGTCCTAATAAAATCCTGCCTTAAGACTTCTAACATACTCGACCTGGTTACTCTGGCAATGGTAGCCATAGGTATGGTAGCCAGAGCTACGCTAGGAAGAATTAAATGCCGCAGAATACTTATAAAAGCTTTAAAATTAACCGTAATTATACTGTCCAAAAGATAAAAACCAGTAATACGTTGAAGAGAAATAGCTATATCTATTCGTCCACCGATAGGAAGCCATCTCAAATAGACTCCAAAGATCATCATTAGCATAATTCCTAACCAAAAAACAGGCATCGATACTCCAAAAAGTGCTACTCCCATGGTGGTATAATCAAGAGCAGAATATTGTTTAGATGCGGAGATAATTCCAGCAATAGAACCGATAATTATGGCCAAAATCATAGAAAAAAAAGTTAATTCAAAAGTATTAGGAAATCTTTCCAATATCTCTTTGGTAATATATTCATTAGAGACTATCGAACGACCCATATCACCATGTAAAGCATCCTTTAACCAGATCCAATATTGAATCGGAAGGGATTTATCTAATCCATATTTTTCTCGGATGGCGTTGATAGTTTGAGTAGAAGCATGTTCTCCAGCTATAGTTACTGCTGGATCACCAGGCGCAAGATGGATCAGAGAAAAGGCGAGAATTGAAACTCCTAATAATACCGGAATCAACATTAATAATCTTTTAGTAATATACCACTTCATTTAATAATTCCTATCATTTTTTTAATCACACTTATACTATTGTACTTTTTAATCATTATAATGCAAGAAAAAAGAAAGGGGAGATTTATTCACCCCTTTCTTTTTAATTAACCAAAGTTAATCCAAGAAAATATTATCTATTCAACCGACACCGGATAGAAGAAATATCTTGAAGTAGGATTAAGTACAAAGCCATTTACATTCTTCCTAAAGACTAGACTTTGCAAGGAATGAGCCAGATAAACCCATCCAGCGTCTTCGTGAATCATTTCTTGAGCTTTCTTATAGTATGCTGCCCTTTTTTCCTCATCATAAGTAGCTAAAGCTGCGGAAAGTAGTTCTTGACAGGTATTATTAGTATAGAAGGCATAATTTCCAGCTGCACCAATAGAACAGGTATTAGCTCCGTATAAAACATTCATAAAGTTATCCGGATCTCCATTATCACCGGTCCATCCTAAAAGACACATCTGGTGATTTCCTGCTTCAGTTTCCTGGAGATAGGTACCCCAATCTACTTGATAAAACTTTACTTTTATTCCTACGGCTGCTAAATAACTCTGGATAGCTTCTCCAATTTTAGGAGGATCAAACATATAGGGCCGAGATACCGGCATTACATAGAGAGTGACTTCAAAACCCTCAGGATATCCAGCCTCAGTTAAAAGTTGTTTAGCTTTTACTGGATCATAAGGATAATCTTGTATTTCATCATTATATCCTAACATAAAGGGAGGCATTCCATTCTTAGCTTTACTTGCTGTTCCCATATAAAGATTATCTACTATAGATTGTTTATCAATAGCCATATTAATTGCCTGTCTAACTTTCTTCTTAGTAAGGGGTTCGAAATATCCCGGAGTTTTAATCAGAGGCTCTGAATCAAGATCACGCATTCCATTTTTATTAGCATCGATATATCCATATCCGGTATTCATAGCCATATAGCCGATATTCATGCCTGGTTCGCTTAAAAGTTTTAAATCTTTATTAGCCTTTATCCTCTCAAAGTCAGCTGGATTGGGATATTCTATTCCCTGAACTTCGCCCACTTCTAAAGCCATCAGTCTTGCTGAAGGATCAGGTATTACTTTGAAGATTAATTTGTCAAGTTGGGGTCTTTCTCTCCAATAATTTTCATTTGCTTCTAAGGTAATATGGTCATCTTTTACCCATTCCACAAATTTAAAAGCACCGGTACCGCATGGATTTTTAAAGGCATCTTCCTTATACTTTTCGGCATTGGTCGGGCTTACAATATTAACCGTGAACATGGCGAGACTGGTCATAATGGAGGCATTCGGTCTCTTTAAGATCAATTTTACTGTATAGTCATCAATCTTTTCCATCCTATCTACATCACCGAACATATATCCCCAGTAAGCCCACTCACCATATTGATGGTAAGGATGGGTGGTATCGTACTGGCGGGCAAAAGAAAAGACTACTGCATCGGCATTAAAGTCGGTGCCATCATGGAATTTAACCCCTTTTCTTAAATTAAAGACAATCTCTGTTCCATCTGCTGAGGCCTCCCAGGAAGTCGCTAAGCAGGGTTTTATTTCGGTAGTGCCTGCCTCATATTCTAATAATCCTTCAAAAATGTTATCCATCCTCTGGATAGATTCACCATCAGTAACATCTCCGGGATCTAATCTTGAAGCATCACCGCTGCTACCGAATACTAAAGTTCCTTTTGCAGAAGCGATACCGATTGTTCCCAGGATTAAAATCACAGCAAACGATAAAACCATAAATACTTTACTTTTCATTTATTAAATCTCCTTTTTTAATATTTTTTAATTACAATATTTCAATTAAATTTTAAAAATAATTTACCTCCTTTCTTTTTTGTATATTTGTATCTATTTAAAAAGAAATTTATTTTACTTAAAATATAGCAAAGGATTAAGAGGCTTGCCGCTTAATCTCACTTCAAAATGTAGATGGGGACCAGTAGCATTCCCAGTTCTCCCTACCTTAGCAATTACACTCCCTTTTTTTATATATTGACCTTTTTTCACTAAATTCACCGAGTTATGAGCATACACAGTTGAATACCCTTCATCATGGCTTAAAATAATCAAATTACCATAGCCTCGCATATATCCAGCATAGCTTACTCTACCGTTCTCCGCAGCTACTATATTACTTCCGAAGGGACTACTAATATCTATACCAGAATGAAATTCTTTACTCCCACTTGAAACTCTTACCCCATAAGGAGAAGTAATCCTTCCTCTTAGGGGCCAGATAAAATTATATATATTACTATTACGACGGGATAGAGGTACATTCGGAATTATCAATCGCTTTCCTGCAGAAATTTTGGAAGCATCAGTAATATTATTAGCAGCTATAATAGATTCTAATTTTACATTATAATTCCGAGAAATACTCCATAAGCTTTCTCCTTTTTTCACATAATAAATTATTTCTTCTGCTGCAGCTTCCTGGTTATATCCTTCTGCTTCAGCAATATCCATATTAGTGATAGGAATTTTCAATTCTTGACCAATAGATAGTCGGGAAATCTCTTTCAAATTATTGGTGGAGATGATCGAACTCATCGTTACATCGTATCTTTTAGATATACCCCACAGGGTATCTCCTTTTACCACAGTATGAGTGATAATAGTTGGTTCTCGTTCTTGGTAAGAGTCAGAACCTCCGCCTCCTATGGCCGGGATTTCCAATTTTTGGCCAATTGATAAGAGGTTTTTATTCCCAAGATTATTAACATCAACGATGACTCCAACTGAAACTCCATATCTTTGAGCAATATTCCATAAATTGTCACTTACCTGCACAATATGAATACTCGGTTTTAAATTATTAGTAGTTTGATTATTACTTTCATTTTTATTTTCTGGGACAATTTCCGAGTTACTTTGCTTTTTATCGGGAATAATTGCTTTAAAGGAAGGGATCTTTATCTTTTGCCCAATGGAAATTAATTCTAAATTAACCATACCATTTGTTACAGCAATTGAATTCACCGTAAGGTTATATTTTTGGGCAATTGACCATAAAGTTTCTCCTTTTCTTACGATATGAACAATACAATCTGCATTCTGAAAATTATCCTGGGGGATTTTAATAATTTGACCAAGAGATAAAATATCTTTTTCTTTAATCTGGTTATAAGATAATATTAAATCTAAGGAAATATTATATTTTTGGGAAATACTCCACAAACTATCCCCCTTGGTCACTTTATAACTAATAAATTCATCGTTATTAGCCAGAGAGTGAAAGGGAATAGAAAAGATAAATAATAAAAGTAAAGCTAGCAAAACAATGGAATTGTTCTTATCTTTATTGTATTTTCGAATTAAATTCATCTTCTGACCTCCTTTGGTTAGAGAGTCAAAATAATTTAGACCTAATGTAGAAAATAAAATAGTCAAGAAAACTTCTAAAGTATCCATTATTGCTATATTAGCAAGAATAACAGATTTCTAAATTATTTTTTTTATGACTTAATTTATATAAAGATAAATACATAAATATAAGAAGAATCTTCTTTAGTTTTTACTGGAAATTTCAGTTTTCATCTGGGAGAACGATTAGTTGCTTCGAAACTTTTATCATTAAATTGATTTGTTTATTTATTTGGTTTATTTTTCTTTTCTAAAAAACTATCAATAACTTCTTTTTTAAAACGCCAAATCCTTCCAATTTTAACTGCTGGAATTTTTTCGGTTCTTGCCCATTGGTAGACAGTAAGAGGTTTTACTTGTAAATATTTCGCTACTTGTTTCGCGGTCAAATATTCTTCCATACCTTAAGCCCCCTCGTTTTATACATATTCTTTATCTATATTATTGTTTTTTAATAACATTGTCAATTTTTTATTTATTTTTTAATATATTTTTTAATTTAAAAGTAATTTTTATATAAAGATCTATAATCATTGGTTCTACTTTTTAGCCAGTTATAGAGTAGTAATATGTTTTTTTTCTTATTAGTATTTAGCTACTTAGACATATAATTAGTAAGTTAATAAGCAAACAGAATAATTAGTCTACTTAAAATATTAAACTAAATACTAACTATAATCGACCAAGAATTAAATAATTAGCTAATTAATAAATAAATTAATCAGTGATTGTTCTTATTCTTTTTATTATACAGTATATCTCCTATCTCCTTAGCCACCCGATAGGGTTTAGTCAAAATTCTAATAGGAATTGATTTTAAAAAATGAGATAGATCTTTTTTTATCTCCTCAGTTATTCGATGAGGCTTGGTTAACACTCTATCTATAAAATCTGCAGTGTAGGTTTCTAATAATTTCTCCCGATTAATTCTAATTTCATTTCCACAAATATTACATTTAATATCCTGTAAATATTTATCTTTATAAGTAATTATATGGTTAGTCTCTTTATTGCAATGAAGGCAAAAAAGTTGAGCTTTTACTTTACTGATCATTTACTTTCAAGCTCGAAGGATCGAACCTTTACCTCCTCTTCCTTAATCCAAAAAACAACTTACTTTCCGTTTAAAACTTGGGCCAATTTTTTATACATCTGGTAAGATTTCATCACCTTTTTTATATGTTCTCTGGTCTCAGCATAGGGAATATTTTCCACAAAATTATCGAGGTCAGATTGATCATATCTTTCTAACCATTGATCAGTTATACCTGGTCCAGCATTATAACCTGAAATCATCAAGATATAATCATTAGAAAATTTTTCCTTTAAATAATGAATATACCAGCTACCTAAATTAATATTAACTTTAGGAGAAAATAGCATTTCATCGTTAAAATCTATAATATTTATCTTCTGAGCAATCCATTCTGCAGTAGAAAAAATTATCTGCATCAATCCCCTGGCCCCGGCAACGGATTCATTCCAGGAGTTAAACCTGCTCTCCTCCCTTATCATCGCCATAACCAGCAATGGATCTACCTCATATTTCAAAGCATATTCTCTAATTATATCTTCAAAACAAATAGGGTAGAGACTTTCCCATAATTCAAAAGGCAAATCGTCTAATTGGAGATTATCCACTAAATAATTAAAAACTATCTCCGAATAATTTAAAGAATTATAATAATCCATGTTCTTTTTATAAACATCACTTAATTTAAATAGCAAAAAGATATTTCCGGGATAGTCATTTAAGGTTTCCTTTAATTCAATTATTGATTCTTTATAAAAACTAATCTCTTCGAATAATTCTGCTTTAAGTAGTGATAACTGACCTTTTCCTTCTATTTTAGCATATTTTAGTAAAAATTCCTCCAAATTTGTAAAATCTTCTTTCTCAAAAGCAGAAATAAGCCCAACAAAATTAAGGTCATCTCTTTGTTTTGTAATTCTTTCTGTATAATAACTTAAAGGATATTCTCTCAGCAACTTTTCATAGATAACTCTTGCCTCTTCTTCTAATCCCATCTTTTGCAAAGTTTTTCCTCTCCAGTAAAGAGCATCATCTCCTAAACTACTTTTAGAAAACCTCTCTGATAATAGTCGATAAGCTTCTAACGCTTCAGAGTTATTATTATTCTTGGTATAATATCGACCTAAATTCCACAAAGCATTCATTGCCTGAGAACTATCAGGATACTTCTCAATTACTTGTTTCCACTGAAAAATCCCTTTTTCTGGCTCATTTAGCTGAAAATAACATTCTGCAAGACGGAGATAAGATTCTCGAGCATAACTGCTTTCAGGATACTGAGTAATAATTTTGTTGTACTTTTCTATAGCGGAGTAACGCTCTCCCGAGGCAAATATTGAATTTGCTAAAAAGTAATGTACTTTAGTAATAATATCACTTGTTGGAAATCTTGATATAATTTCATTACACTGGTTAATTGCCTCTTTATAGTCTTTTTTATAGTACAATGCTCTTGCTCTATTATAATAGACCTCGGTTATATCTTTAGCATCTGGAAAGTTATTAATAATTTCTTCATATAAATTTTCAGCTAAATCATACTTCCGATATTTAAATAAAATATCCGCGCATTTCATCATTATAGGATATGGGACATTTATCTCTTTTAAATTTTCTTTTATCCAATAAAAATATCTGATTAATAACTCTTCTGGTTCTGAATTTCTCTTAAGTTTATAACTTTTATCCAATATTTCATATAAACAGTTGAGGGAATCGAAATATTTCTTTTCTTTCCAGTATATATCAGAAAGGTCAAGTAATACATTCGCTTTAAGCTGGTTATCCTGGGAATCTTTTAGTATGTTCTCATAATAAATTAGGGCAGAGGTTAAATCATTTAATTCGCGATAATTTTGGGCTATCTGGTAGTTGGCCTCTGAAATAATTAGACTTTGAGGGAAATTCTCTATTATTTCTTTAAAGGTAGCAATAGATTCATGGTTCTCTCTTTTAAGGTGATAAGTTTCAGCTAGAAAAAAGAGGGAATAATCAGTTAAAAGAGGGTCACTTTTTACCAGATTTTTATATATACCTATAGCCCTATCCCAATCTTCTATCTTTTTAAAACATTCTCCTAATATATATTGAGATTTGATAAAAAGGGGTAGATTCAGGGTCGAATATTTTACATTCCATAGTACGGAAATGGCCTGCTGATAATCACCCTGAAGATATAGTTTCAATCCCGACTGGTAATTCTCCAGGTCCTTCTCTAAGTCTATAGTTGAAGGATAGCTTTCTACTATTTTAGAAAGTTGTAAAATTTTAAGTTGCTTAACCTCAACTTCGGTTAATTCATTAGCACTAACTGAAACAGTGCAAGCTATGGTAAAGCATATTATAAAGATAATTATTAAGAAAAATGAAAATATAGTTCGCAATTTATCTACTCCCACTCCCCTATCAAATGATTATTTTCTAACTTTTTTAAATTTTTAAATATAAAAATGATGTTCCCGGTGAAACTTAAAACGCGTTAGAGAACTGCCTCCTGTCACGCATCTACAAAAATAATACTTACATTATTATTCTATAAAACTTTTAAAAATCCTCTTTTTTATCTTAAATTTTATTTTTAAGGCTCATTCTTTTCACTATTCTAATCCGATTCTCTTTTTCTGTTTGAATAATTTTGAAAAACAAAATATTAAATAGAAAGTAAAAGATAATAAAGAAGGGAAGATAATTATAAATTTTGGTAGATATATTCTATTATTCTGTTTTCAAAAATTTTAGGGTCATTCTCTTCTGCTATATAATTGTTCTCCATAAGACAGAAGACTACCCATCTCTTCTTTTTGGTTTCTAATAAGCCAATCAGTCCTGAAGCCGAGGATAAAGTCCCGGTCTTACCCCAAACCTGAAAAGGTAGACGTTCTTTTAAAGTCCCGTTCTCTTTGGTACTGGCAAAATAGTTCAGTATTTTAAAATCGTACTTCTGATAAAGATATATAATCGCTTCGACTAGCTGAGCGGGTGTTATAAGATTATATTCAGATATCCCACAACCGTCCACAAGGATATAATCCTTTCCCCATTTTAAGCCCAGAACTTTGTCAATAACCCTTTCCAAAGAGGAAATAGCTCGAGAAATAGTGGATACTTCCTCAGGATTATCCTCCAGAGCCAGGGTACGAAAGATATTTTCAGCCTCCTGATTATCACTCTTCTTCATCATATAAGGCAGTATTTTATCCAGGGTATCAGAATAATAAATATACTTTACCTTTAGACTCTCTTTTGTCTCTCCAATCCGGATATCCCCTTCTATCTTCACTCCTTTTTGGGACAATTCCTGAGAAAAAATCTTCCCCCAGAGCAAGGGCATAGTATTGAAGTAGGAATTCTGTTTTTCTTTAGTTATATACCCTTTTACAGTTAATGCTCCAGTCAGAGGGTTCTTATCATCCCACATCCATCCCCTTCCTAAAAACTCTTCGGGCAAGAACTTTGAATCGTCCAGTATAATACCTCCAGATATATGTCTGATACCGAACTTTTGCACCAGATCATTCGCTATCTTTCTGATTACTTCAGGGGATTGGGTGGGGTCTCCCCTCCCCACTACATATAGGTCTCCGATTATCTCTCCAGGAACAGGACTGGAAAAGTAGAAAGAAGTGGGATAAGTGTATTCCTTGCCGAGTACTTCCAGAGCAGCAAGCAGGGTAAATATCTTGGTAAGAGACGCGGGAGTGAAAAGTCTATCTTCATTATAAGAAAATAGTACTTCTTGAGTCTTCAGATCCTTTATCAGGATACCCGAAAATCCTGGAAAATAATCTATTTCTTCCCCAATACCTGTACTCGCACCAGCTACATAAATTATAAGAGAAGTGAATATCAGTATGGAGAAAAAAATGGTGAATATTTTATATCTTAACTTCAAACTCTTTTCCTTTCTAATTTTTTTAATTCAACACAACACACGGTTGGTAAAGCTCGATTAGTACCCTATACATAGGTATATTTTGGTTGCATTTTATCTTTTTATGGGGATAATTGGTTCTATATGGATGGTAGTATCAATATCCATTTCATTTTTTATCTCTTTTTCCAACCTTTCTGCTATTTTGTGAGCTTCTTCTAATTTCATATCTGCAGGCAATCTTATATGAAAGGTTAATTCTTTGCTATCTCCATATATATGAGAATGTAAATGGTGTAAGCTAATATCGTGAGAAATACTCCGAGTTACAATTTCTATAATATCTGCTTTAAAAGTCTCACTCGGTTCTTCTCCAATTAAAGTACTTATTGATTCTTTTAAAATTTTATAAGTAGTATAAAATATAATTAGAGATACTAAGATACCCATTATACTATCTATCCACCAGAAATAGTCTCCTATAAAGATCCCTACCAAAATCATCATAGAGGCTATTGCATCACTTCTATGATGCCAACCATCTGCTATAAGTGATTGGGAATTAATATTTTTCCCGAGTCGGAAAGAATATTGAGCTAATCCTTCTTTTACTATTACTGAAATAGTAAACATTATAATTGCAAGCATATCGAAAGAGGCGGATTGTTGATTTCTAAATTTCTGAATCGATGCAAATAAGAAATTAATACCTACCACAAGTAGCAAAGTTCCTATGATAATAGAACTAATCACCTCTGCTCTACCATGGCCAAAGGGATGTTTCTTATCAGCTGGCTTGGATGACACTTTGAAACCTATAATAACCACCAGGGAAGTAAGGGTGTCCGAGAGAGTGTGCCAGGCATCGGCAATTATGGCTATAGAAAAAGTCTTAATTCCCACCCAGTATTTCAAGCCAAAAAGAATAGTATTTATAACCACAGATATGGTTCCTTCTAAATATCCGATATATGTTTTATATTTTTGAGTTATTGGTTTACTAGAATTAATTTTCATTTTTCTTTTTTTCTCCTATGGTAAAAAATTTAGGTAAAATTCTTATATTTAGATTCATTTAACCTTTGATTACTTTCCATTTTTACTCTTATCTTCATAAATAATAAAAAAATGGTGGGGTCTTATTTTTTCTTGGATACGCTGACGGATTTTACCACCTCCTCCTTATAAAAATTCTTAATCTTTTCTAAGGTATTATAGTCCCATTCTCTATTTTTAATCTTCTTTTCAAAAGCATAAAAATCTAAAGTAGACACTTCTTCTAACTTATTTAGTTTTCTTAAAATTTCTTCTAAGGTCTTCCTGCCTTCACTATTCTTTGCTGGAAAAGAGACTTTCTGTTTTTCGGTAATCTTCAACTGTTTATTACTCCCGACAATTACTTCTAATCCTTCACTTGCAGCATATTTTATTACTGCTTCCTTTAGCTCCTCTAACTCATTCTCTATTTCTTTAATCTTTTCATTATACTCTTTCTTTTGAAAATCTAATTGGGCATAAGTATTGACTAATTTTACTCCGTCATCATCTAAATATTTATTGACTGATAATTTATTCACACTATAACTGTGTTTCTGTTTAGGACATAAGTCGGGATAAGCACACCAGTTGCAAAGAGCACTCTCTTTAGGAAGAAATTCTTCGGTATTTTCAATCTCGTTAATTAAGGCAATGGTGTTCTTTTTTAATGTTTCAAGTTCTTCTTTAGTGCGGGTAGAAGACATCTCTTTATCAAAGGTAACATAATGCCAAATAAGATTTACCTGCTCTACATCCTTCCAGATATTTTTAATTCCTATCTGATAAAGGGCCAATTGTCTGTCCTGATCTAAATAACTTTGTTCGGGTAAACTCCCGGAAGTTTTATAATCATGAATCTCATAAGTTCCTTCATCTTTCTGGTCTATCCTGTCAATATAACCTTGAACTAAATATTTTCCATCTCCCTGAAGATCGATAACAATTCTCTTTTCAATAGCCAAAACCCTTTTCTGGTTAAAAGGGTGATATCTTCTATAATAATCCTCAATGCATTTCCGGCCTAAATTTTTATAATCATCCACAGTTCTTTCTTTTCTGATAATCAGAATATTTTCATGATAATTTTTTGACCATTGGTCTTCATAATAACTGAGTAATTCTTCTAGAGTATATACTCGGAATCGGAGGTCTTGGTATAATTTTTCCATTGTCTCATGAAAACGTGAGCCAACAAAAGCCTCTATACTTTCCTCCTCGCGCTTGATTTTATCTATATAATTAAATTTGTATTGTAAGGGGCAATTCTCAAACATTCCCAACCGAGAATGGGAGTAAAGAGTCATTGGTAAATTCCTCCCTTTTGACCAATTTTACTAATTATTTTATATTTTTTTCTTATTGCTGACTATAATATAGGCAACATATAAGCGGTATTTTTGCCTACCTGTATTATTTTTAAATCCATTCAGTAACATACTCTTTTAAATGTTTAGTTTGATTCAGTTGGACTAAACAATACCCCCTTCCCTCTTTATGAGACAAAAGACTGTAAGAAGCAGTATCTAAATGAATCCTCCAAAAATAGGGTGAGGCAATATTCAGGCAGGCAGCTATAAGAGGCTTGAGCACTGCCCGGTGAGAAACTACGGCTAAAGTCTCTCCTTTATGCTTGGAGACTAAGTTATCCAGACAGGTCTTAGCCCTCTTCTGTACCTCATAAAGAGTCTCCATATCCTCTATTTGAAGTTTCTCGGGATTACCCACCCAGAGCTTCCATTCCTCAGGATATTGTTCTTCAATTTCTTTCTTATAATGCCCTTCCCAGCTCCCCAATTCGATATTATTAAATTGCTCTTCTATCTTGATTTCTACTCCGCATTGGTGGCTAATTACCTCTGCGGTCTGTCTGGCTCGGGAAAGTGGACTGGAATAAATATACTTAATAGGAAAATTTTTTAACTCCTGTGCTAAATCCTGAGCTTGAATAAGTCCTCTTTCATTTAAAGGAAAGTCAGTCCTACCTCTAAATATCCCCTTAATATTTCCTTCACATTCTCCGTGCCTTATCAAGATAACTAGTGTTCCATTAAAATTCTTATACATACTTACCTCCTATCCTAATAAAGGTAAAAAAAGGTGCCAGGCACCTTTTTTTACCTTTTTCCTTTCCATTCTTTAAAAAACTCTTTTAAATAAAGTTTTAAAAAACGGTGTCTCTTTTCAGCCATCTTCCAACCTGAATTAGTATACATCAGGTTCTTTAATTTTAATAATTTTTCATAGAAATGATTGATGGAGGGAGACTCAGTAGTTTTATATTCTTCTTTAGTTATAAATTTATTTGGCTTGATAGCTGGATCATAAATGGGCCTTTTAAAAAATCCTCCATAGGTAAAAGCCCGGGCAATGCCTATTGCTCCCATAGCATCCAGACGGTCGGCATCAGCCACTGCCATCAGTTCTTTGGTTAAAGCAGAAGAATTTTTTTTGTTACCTTCTTTGTCTGAGAGCAAAGTATGCATAAAAGATGTCCGAGAAGTAATTTCCACAACCTTATCAGTAAGTAAAGGAGAAATCTCCAAAGAAGAAAGCCATTCCCCTACCTTAGCTACCCCAGCTTCTTCATTACCCTGGAAGAACTTATAGTCACCGATATCATGTAAAAGGGCAGCTAATTCTACTATAAAAATATCTGCTCCTTCCTCCCGGGCAATCCGCTTAGCTAAATTCCTCACTCGATGAGTATGCCACCAGTCATGCCCAGTACCTTCCTGTTGAAAGGTTTCTTTTACAAAGGATTCTGTCTTTTCAATTATCTCTTTAATCTTTTTTTTATCCATTTTTTTCTGTCAGTTTCTAAAAGGTAACAGAACTTTAAAACAGTGAAACAGAAAACCGTCCTCTGTTCCACTGTTTCATTAAACAACAACTATTAATTCATAATTCTGGGAACCTAATCCTATCTTTTCTGCATAATTTAAGCCTATCTTCCAGTCAGTATTTAGATGGACTCGGCTAAACTTATCTTCTCCGGTATGAAAACCTTTCTCCTCCAGAATGCATCCCTTAATCACAGGAGCTTTATTTACCAGGTCTACACAGGCTCTATCCAGAGCCACAGGATCAAAAGAGGCCGCCATCCCAATATCTGGAACTATAGCCATATCATTGTAATTCCAACAATCACAATAAGGAGAAACATTCATAATAAAACTGAGGTGAAAATGGGGTTTATCTTTTAATACTGCATAAGCATACTCCACAATTTTTTCCTGGGTATTTCCTCCCGATTCATCAGAGCCTACTATTGCAGCACTATACTGACATACCGCTACACACTGACCACAACCGATACATTTTTGATAATCAATTTCTGCTTTTTTATTTTCATTAAAATGAATGGCACTCTGGGAACAGTGTGTAATACACTGACCACAGCCGATACAATTCTTAAGATTGATTTTGGGTTTTGAGTTAGAATGCATCTCCATTTTACCCGCTCGAGAGCCACTGCCCATACCTAAATTTTTCAAGGCACCTCCAAAACCGGTCATTTCATGGCCTTTAAAATGAGTCAGAGAAATAATAATATCGGCATCAGCAATAGCTGTAGCTATCTTAGGTGCTGTACAATGTTTTTTATTGATTAAGATCTCCCGATATTCAGTCCCCTTTAAACCATCAGCAATAATGACATCACACCCGACCGCAATACGATTAAACCCATTCTCCATAGCAGTATTTAAATGGTCTACTGCGTTCGCCCTTTTCCCTGAATAAAGAGTATTAGCGTCAGTTAAAAAGGGCTTCCCATCTAACTCTTTAATCAATTTCACGATACAAGCTACATAATTAGACCTGATATAAGAAAGATTACCAGGTTCTCCGAAATGAATTTTTAGAGCTACTAACTGCCCTTTAAAATCAATCTCTTTAATCCCAGCCTCTAAAACTAATTTTTTTAATTTATCTAGCAAATTCTTTCCTGGTTTCGTCCTTAAATCTGTGAAATAAACTTTTGCTCTATCCATCATATTTACCTGCCCTTTCCAATAATTAACCATAAGTTTTTTATTATTTTAATCAATTAAAACTATTAAAGCAAATTTTTTACTGATTAAAAAAATATTTTTGAAAGGATATTTAACTTATAGAGTATAATTCTATAAAATTTTAAAAAATCCTCTTTTATTAAAAGGAAATATAAAAATCTTTTGAAAAAAGAAAAAAATTATATTAAAATTAAGATAATTAAATACAAGGTAGTTTTTATGAATAAATATAAAGAAGATGCTAAAGGCATTATTATAAATATAAAGCCTGGGGTAACCAAAGAGGGACCGGGATGGAGAAGTATCATCTATTTTAAGGGCTGTAACTTCCATTGCCCCTGGTGTGGTAGCCCAGAAAGCATACCCTTTGGAAAGACCGAATTAATTTACGATGATGGCTCTAAAGAAATCATTGGTCGAGAAATTACGGTAAAAGAGGTTATTCGCGAAATCTTACCTTACCAAAGATTCTTAAAAGACAATCACCATTATGGTGTAACCTTGTCTGGAGGAGAACCCACCGCCCAATGGAATTTCTATTTTGAACTTCTTAAAGGTCTTAAATATTTTAATTTTCCTACTGCAGTGGAAACCAATGGTTCATCCCCTCAATTTATTGCCTCCCTCCCTTATCTGGATTTAGTTTTTTGTGATATAAAACATATGAATGCAGAAATACACCAGAAATTGGTTGAAAAAGATAATAAACAAGTATGGTATAATATCAAAAAAACTTATGAAGCTGGAAAAGATTTAAGGATAGTAATTCCTGTTGTCCCGGGATATAATGATTCAGAAGAGAATTTTCAAGAAATTGCCAATTTTCTTTCTCCCATGAAAGACAGACTCAAGGTAGAACTGTTAAAGTATGGAAGACAGGGAATCTATAAATGGAAAGCTTTAGGAAAAGACTATCCTTTATTGCATCTTATACCTCCTTCTAACCGAAAGATGATAATCTTAGCTAATATAATAAAAAGCAAAGGGATTAAAGTAGATATTTCTTAAAAAGAAACTGACCCCGGATCCAAGCGCGGGATAATGTCCTTTTTTAAAATATCAGGAGATAATTTTCGAGCATCCCCATATTGGCCGTGAATTCTTACTATAATCGGATAAGGATACTTCTCGGGATGTTCAGCTACATCTAATAACTGTTTTGAGGAAAATACATTAAAGTAAACATAACCTAACCCTTGTCCTTTGCCTTCCAGAGAATAATCAAAAATAGCTCCGATAATATCTTTCAAATATTGAGCTTTATGTTCTAAATTCATCCCCTTTACACCTTCTGGATTAATACTCATTGCCACCGCTGAACCACCGGTCATAATTTCATAATTTAATTTTGATTGAGAAAGAATTCTGCTTAAAAGACCATTTGTAGCCATCTCCGGAGAAGGATCAAGCCCAAAACTTAAGCTTTCCCGCGCTTTTCTTCCGTCAGGCGTAGCTCCGGTCCAATATCCATAAAGTAGATTAGTACTGGGACTACTCCAATCAGCAGCAAAATTTTTATCGAAAGTATTTTTTTGCCGATTAATCTTTTCGCTGACTATTTTTACTAATTCCACCGCTTCTTCATCAGCATAGTCAATATTATTCCCATATTTGGGCACCTGTTGGATAATATTCTGTAATTCTTTAAATCCTTCAAAATTTACTTTTAGAGCAGTAACCAAATCATTCAGAGAAAATTCTACTTTAGAATCAGGGTTAAAGAGATATTTGATCACAGTAAAGGAATCAGCAGTAGTCCCTAAGCCATGAATCAAGCAACCAGAAGCATTATATTTTGTCCCCAAACCACTATTACAATCTCTCATATCGATTCCAGTTTCTCCTCCACCCATAAAAAAAGAAGCAAAAGGAACCGGTAACAAAGAAAGAGCCTCAGTACATTCATTGGCTGCCTTTATCATTTTCTCAATAAAATAATCCAGATAGCGGTAAAAAACTTTTTTAGTTTCCGTAAAAGAAGTAAAGGGATTCTCTTTCAGCCCCAATTCTTCATAAGAAGGTCCTAACTTTTCCCTGGTAATTAATGAATACCCATCATTTAAAGAAATTTCTAAAACTTTAGCCAGATTCAACCAGCTATTGGTGGTGTTCCCGGTCTCTTTGCCTTTAATTAAGGGTTCCTGACAACCGGCAATAGCATAATCTTTTAAATCCTCTTCGGCAACACCTTTCTTCTTTAAGGCAGAAAATACTGCTATATCATTAAGAAAAGAAGGAGAACTATGTCCAAAATTAAACATAAATTTTGATATTGCCTGATAAAATTTAAACGGTGTATGAGAATGCATCTTAACTGAAAAATTCGGCTGAGGTCGATTGGATTGGTGATAAGCCTCTAATATAATATAAGTCATATCATTAGATAAATCATTACCTTTCACCTCTGAGCCGCCTACCATAATATTCTGAGAAATAGCCCAATCTCTATCTCCCACTTCAAAAAAGGCCAAAAAATGGCGTATCAATTGCACTGCTAATTTTTTAGAAATCTTACTTCTCTTATAATAGGGTTGCATTATCCTATCCAGATTCCCTACGGAAAAGGCGTAAGGATTAGGAAGTTGTTCCAAATTCATCACCTGCCAGAGCAAAATATAAGATTGTAAGGCTTCATATAAATTTTCTGCACCTTTATAGGGGACCTTATGACAGGTCTTGGCTATCAATTGCAATTCCTTCTTTCTTAGCGGATTGCCCTCTTGCTCAGATTTCTGCCCAGCCAATTTACTATAGCGATTAGCCAGAGTTATAGTCGACTGTAGAACCTTTATTATACTATCAAAATAATCGCTCTTAGCCGGAAGTTTCTTTTTATTTTGTTTTAATTCTATAATTATATTTTCTAATCCTTTTTCCAGAGCCTCTTCAAAACCAGGAATGGTATGACCAGTAACCCTTTCCACAAAATATACTGCTTCTCTAGTTTGGTTTCCAGTGTCTTTATATATATCTCTTATCTTTATTACAGAGGGGTGCCTGCTCCAGAATATTCGGTTATTCTCAATCATTTGCTCGGTTACTTTAATATCAGCAATTTTATCACCTGCTTTTACATCATCATAGAAAGCCATCTCATCATTATACCCCTGGAAGCTTTCGATATGAAAAGCAGGGTTAATCAAGGCATAACTTGCTGAAAAAGCATCTTCTTCTGTTCCAGCAAAAATTTGTCCTGATTCAATGAAAATGGGTATCTTTTCACAGACTGATTCAAGCAAAATGCCTTGAGTCATAGCCGGAGAATATTTATCACCAATTTCTAATAATTTCTTTCGCTGAATATCTTTTGCTAATACCCAACCGATAAGATTTTGTTTTTCCGCATTCCTCTTGATGATTAAATCTAAATATTCTTTCAATCTTTCGATATCTAAAACCTCTTTTAACACCATTCTATACTACCTTCCCTTTTAATCTCTTAAAATCTTCTTCTAAATCTTGATATAAAGATTTATAAATTTCAAATTGCTTATTGTAAATATCGACATTTTCAGGAATTGGCCTGGTTTTTTCTTCTTTAAGTTTTACTACTTTTCTACATCCATCTTCCACATCTTTATATATTCCCACTCCTATCCCGGCTAATATGGCCGCACCCATTGCCGCCGGTTCGATAGATTGAGTCATAGATATTTCTTCATTAAGAATATCGGCCTGAATCTGTCTCCATACTCTACTCTTTGCCCCTCCTCCGGAAGCAATCACTTGTTCTATCTTAATCCCTAATTCTTTAAACACCTCCAGGCAATCTCTTAAAGCAAAAACTACTCCTTCCATAACTGCCCTAACCAGATGAGCTCGGTGATGTTTTAGACTAAGTCCAAAAAATACTCCTTTGGCCTCCGGATTCATATAAGGAGATCTCTCTCCTAAAAGATAGGGAAGAAAAATTATACCTTCACTTCCTACTTTAATTTTATCTACTTCTTCATCAAATATAGGATAAGAATCAGAAGTATGTAATATATTTTCTCTTAACCATTTTAAAGATAATCCTGCAGAAAGAATTGCCCCTTGTAAGTGATAGGTATCGGGTAGGGCATGGCAAAAGGTATGAATTCTTAACTTAGGATCATAGGTGAATTTATCCAGAGTGATAAACAATTGACCACCTGTTCCAATGGTGGAAGAAAGAATTCTTGGTTTAATTACTCCATTGCCGACTGCCTGCATCGATTGATCTCCTCCGCCATAAACTACCGGAATCCCTTCTAATAGTCCGCTATATCTTGCTACCTCTGCAAGTAAATAACCAGCCACCTCCTGAGATTCATGAACTCTTTCTGGAAGAATTTTAAAGGGCAGTCCTAAAATATCCAATAACTCTTCTGACCAGCATCTTCTTTTAATATCCAACAATAGACTGCTGGAGGCATCAGTAACCTCAGCTCCTAAATTTCCAGTTAATTTATAGCGGATATAATCTTTGGCTAAAATTACTTTATATATTTGATTAAATTCTTCTGGCTGATTCTCTTTCATCCATAAAAGAGTGCTACCCATAAAACCGGTAGCTATAGGGTTCCCAGTCAGCTCAGCAAGTCGCTCTTTACCAATTTTTTGATAAATAAATTCACATTGAGAACTGCTCCTTTGGTCAGCCCAGATGATAGCCGGACGAAAAGGCTGTAAATTTTTATCCAAAAAGACCGTACCATGCATCTGCCCTGATAATCCTATTCCTCTTACTTGTTTGGGGTTAACCTTTGATTCTTTTATTATTTCTCTTATTACCTGAATAGTTGCTTCCCACCACATTTTAGGGTTCTGTTCTGCCCAACCTGGCTGGGGTATATCTATAGAATATTCTCTCCCTGCTCGAGCATAAATTTTGCCCTCCCTATCCATAAGCACTCCCTTGGTCCCGGAAGTGCCTATATCTATACCCAATAAATAATCCATCTTTGTCCCTTTCGCGAATAAAATTTTACCAATAAAAAGAGATATTTGAAAACTTTTGTATTGCTCTTACACAGTTATATAGCTTAACCTTTTAAAGAACCTTGCATCAAACCTCTCAAGAAGAACTTTCCTAAGAATATATAAACTAATATAGGGGGCAAAGCAGTAAGAAGAGCGCCGGCAATCTGAACATTCCATTGGACGATATAACTGCCTGCTAAATTATTTAATGCCACAGTGATAGGTTGAGATGCCGGATTGGGGGTTACGATTAAACCAAAGAGGAAATCATTCCAGATAGAAGTGAACTGCCAGATCATAGCCACGGCGAAACCAGGCGTAGATAAAGGAAAAATTATCCATCTGTATATACCTAAAAAATTTGCCCCATCTATCTTAGAGGCTTCCACCATTTCTGTAGGAACCGTTATATAGTAATTACGAAAGATTAAGGTGCTTATGGGTATCCCGTAGATTACGTGGACTAAAATTAATCCGGGAATTGTCCCATAAACATGCAATTTCTGCAAAGTAAGTACTAAAGGAATAAGGATGCTTTGATAAGGGATAAACATCCCAAACAGGATCATGGTAAAGATTAAATCCGAACCATAAAATCGCCATTTGGTTAGAACATAACCATTCAAAGAACCAAATATTGCGGAAATTATCGTTGCCGGTATAACTAACCATAGACTATTTAAAAAACTTCCCGAAAGACCACGAAACCCTCCTTTTGCACTCCCTAACCAGGCAAGACGGAAACTCTCAAAATTTAAGCTCCTGGGCAAATTCCACATAGTGCTCAGTCCAACCTCGGAAAAACTCTTCATCCCGGTTAAAATCATTATGTACATAGGGATAATATAAAAAACGGTAAATAAAACCAAAATTAAATAGATTAAAATACGAGTAGTAGGTATTTTCATCTCTAAGCCTCTTTACGGAAAGTAGATATAAGATAAGGAATAATTAATAAAGATATTAATAATAACAATATAATGGCAATACTTGCTCCCTGAGCAAAATGGTTTCCTCTAAAAGTGGTGTCATACATAAATAAAGCCGGGACATCGCAGGAAAAAGCTGGCCCACTTCCGGTCATAGCCACAACCAAATCAAATATCTTAAGGGAAATATGGCCAAGAATAATAATGGCTCCAAAAGTAATGGGTCTAAGAAGAGGAAAAATAATATAGTAAAATATCTGCCATTTATCGGCACCATCTATAGCTGATGCTTCTCGTAATTCTACAGGTATACCCCTTAACCCGGCAAGATACAAAGCCATAGTATAGCCAGAAAATTGCCAGATAGCAGCAATAGCTACAGCAATTATTCCTATTTTGGGATCAGTATACCAACCACAAGTTAGAAAATTTAGCCCTAGCTTTTCAAATAGTTGATTAACTCCAATGTTGCCCAATTGAATGCTACCCGGGTTAAAAAGCCAGCGCCAGATTACCCCACTGACCACGAACGAAATTGCCATAGGCAATAAAAATAGATTTCGAAATATACCTTCACTTTTAATCTTTTGGTCAAGAAAAATTGCTAATAATAAACCAATTAACAAACAAGAGATAACAAAAATAACTGTAAAGACAAGGGTATTACGAAGGTCTATCTGAAAGCGCATATTAGCAAATAACTTACGATAATTTTCAAAGCCTACTAAAGTGTAATTAGGAAGAACATCATTCCATTTGGTAAAAGATATAAATCCGGTCCAACTAATAAAACCATAAACAAAGACACCAACAGTTATTACTGAAGGCATTATGAATAAGATAGGCATTAATTTATCTCTTTTTAGGCGCATGAATTACTTCTCTCTGTAATTAACTGTAATTAACAAAATTCTTAGGGACGCCAGAAAGCGTCCCTAAGAATTTAACTTTCCATTATTTTTTTAGATACTCTTCAGCAGCTGTTATTAGTGCCTTCTGGGCATAGGAAACATCAGGTTTTGAAACAAATAGGCTTATAATATCTTTATACTCTGTGGTCCACCCTTCGCTGGCTGCTGCTCCATGCACTACACTGGGAGAAATAGCGTCCTTTTGCCAATCTTTTGCGGCAGACTTCAGATAATCATTGTAATCACTAATATCTATATCTGTTCTTGCCGGGATTGAACCTTTGGCTTTATTAAAACTATATTGTCCTTCTTTGGAACCAAGAACTTTAAGCCAGGCTACAACATTTTCCTGATTTTTACAACCTTTGGGTAAAGCAAAACTATCAGAAAGAGCTAAAAAGATACCTGCAGTATTAGGAGGCGGAGCCCAACCATAATCTTCAAATCCAACAGACATAAACCAGCCATTGGTCCAGTCTCCCATAATCATCATAGCACCTTTCTCTTTAAGTAGATACTGCCCAGCTTCATCCCAGGTAAGAGCAGAATGATCAGTGTTTAAATAAGAAGCGATTTTAGCAAATGTCTCTAATGCATCAGTAACTCTGGGATCTGACCATTTTACTTCACCAGTCCACAAGCCAATATAATCATTTGCTCCAAGTTTTCCAAGTAAGACTGACTCAAAAACATGCCCTGCTTCCCAACCATCTTTTGTGCCCATAACAAAAGGAACTATACCTTTTGCTTTTAATTCATCACATACAGCAAAGAATTGGTTAAAGGTACTAGGGGGAGTAATTTTATACTTAGTAAATATAGTTTTATTAAACCACAATACATTGGAGCGATGGATATTTACTGGAACAGACCAATAATCTCCTTGGTATGATACAATGTCCAGTACACCCTGAGGCATAGAGTTAGTCCAACCCTCAGATTTATATAGATCGGTTAATGGCTGCATATATCCTGGTACTACCCAGGTATCAATTAATTCATGCCCGGCATGAACCTGAAAAGTATCGGGTGGATCTCCACCAAGCATTCTGGTTTTAAAAACAGCTTTTGCATTTGTACCTGCACCGCCAGCCACAGTAGCATTGATAAATTCTATATCAGGATATTTACTCTCATATATTTTAATGAGAGCATTCAGACCTTCTGCCTCACCACCAGCTGTCCACCAACTATTAACTTCAACTTTACCACTAAGCGATTCAGCCAATACTGGAAGAGCAAAAAATACAGCTACCATTGAAACTAAAACCAAAGCAGTTAGCAATTTACGTAACATAACTAATACCTCCTTAAATATTATATTTATAAATTATTTAAAGATATTATAGAAATATTAAATAAAAAACCTCCTTCCTTTTTGAAATATTTTCAGTTAAGCGTCTTCTTTCTGTAAATATAATTATAGCACTTAATCCTCATTTATGTCGAATATATCTAAAAAGTCTTTAACAAAAACAACATTGGCAATAGTTTTAAAATTTAATAATTTAATTAATAGGAGGAAGGGAAACAATTATATTTAAACTATCTTTAGTAGCAATATACTTGTGAAATCCTATTGAAGCAGGAAGCATATAAGTCTCTCCCTCTTTTACTTTAAAATCTCCCACATTGGTGGAAATCATTCCTTCTCCTCTGGTAATTACTATAGAGGCAAATCTTCCTTTAAACGATATTTCTATATCTTTTACCTCTTCCATTAACATCATTTCAAAACATGATTTCATATATTCCCCGCCATTTAATCTATAAAGTTTTCCTCCTCTAATAGAAATTAGTATCTCTTTTTTTATATGATATCTCTCCTTAATTTCGGCAAGAGAATATCCTTGATAATCAAATATATCTAATGATTTATCCCAACCAAGACCTAAATGACAATCTTTTTCTTTTAAAATATGAACACCTATCTTTTTTTCTATAGAAAGAGTAAAATCCGTTGGTTCCTGAGTCTCTACCATAAAAACCCCTTCTCCAATGGCATGAGGAGTACCTGGTGCTACAAAGATGGCATCTCCTGACTTTACTTCTATTTTATGCATAAAGCTAAGCATTCTTTTAATATCTTGTTCTTCTACCATTTTTCTCATTATATCTTTATTTATACCGGGTTTAAATCCTATAAATACATAAGGATTTTCTTGATCTATCTTTCTGGTGGCAAGAATATACCAGGCTTCTGCTTTTCCAAAATTAGAATTTAAATATTTTCGGGAAAATATTTTGCTGGGATGAGCTTGCAGGGGAAGACGAATAGATGAATCTAAAAGTTTTACTAAAAGATTTAAGGAATTACCAAATTTTTTAACATAATCTTTACCTAAGATATCTTCTGGAAAATGTTTTAGCAGCACCTCTAAATTATCTATGCCTTTAATAGTTTTAATCTTAGAGATACTCTCATCAGATATGCCATAAGGCTGCATTGCCCTTACTGTAGAGAGGATCCAATCTTCAGGGTAATCAGAATCTTGAGGATTTTTTATACCTCTAAATTTTTCTAAAAGATGCCCCCCTCTATAAATTCTGAATACCCTGGTGGGAAGAACCTGAATAATTCCTAGATCACTTTTCTTCATCTTGATATACCTCTTTTTTAAAATTGTTTTAAGAAATTATTCTCTTAGCCATTTTTTTAATTCTTCTTCATCTGGGTCTACCGCATCTGGAATTAATTCAGGGATATAACGACAGGCCTCATAGAGTACCGGAGCAAACTTTCCGTAAATACCAGCAACATGATGGATATAAGGACCACGAATAAACTTTTCTTCCCATAAGGGCCAATCGTTTACTTCTACCCATAGATATGTTCCGCTGGTATCCGGTCCTTCTACACTATGAGCATGACCCATTAAGAGGGAATAACTACCATTATCTCCATCAAATCTAGCTACAGTAATTTCTCCTTTTTTTAATCTCCAATGAGCAACTCCCGGAAACACTTCTCCATTTTGAGCAGCCAGATTATAATATTTTTACTATATTATTTTATAATTTCTTTTCAAAAGGTCATCCCTTAACAATTTTCTTAACAAGTTTCTACTTTTAATAAATTGGTGCTACCGGGAACCCTAAAGGGAATTCCGGCAGTAATCACTATTTTTTCTCCCGATCTAACTAATCCTGTCTCTAAAGCTACTTTTCTCGATCTGGTAATCATATCATCAGTATCAGCCAATTCTTCTGTTTTAAAAGGATAAACTCCCCAGCTAAGAGTAAGTTTTTTCACTGTAGAATCTTGGGTACTTGCTGCGATAATAGGAACAGGGGGACGATATCGGGAAACCATACGGGCAGTGCTCCCGGAAAAAGTAAAGGTAACAATCGCCTTTACCTTTAAATCCAGGGCTACCTGACAGGTGGCATGACTTATCGCATCGGCATTAGTGGGTTTAACTGAAATTGATCTCTCGCTCAATATTTTTTCATAATCTATAGCTTTTTCAATTCTTAAGGCTATCTTATTCATTGTTTCTACTGCTTCTAAAGGATAATTACCTACTGCAGTCTCCTCGGATAACATAATAGCATCTGTCCCATCAAGGATAGCATTGGCTACATCGGTTACCTCCGCCCGAGAAGGTCTAGGGTTGCTCATCATTGATATTAGCATTTGCGTTGCTGTAATTACTGGCTTCCCTACAAAATTGCATTTTTTAATAATATTTTTCTGAACCAGTGGGACATTTTCCAAGGGTATTTCTACTCCCAGGTCACCCCGAGCTACCATTATCCCATCAGAGGCTTCAATGATTTCTTTCAGATTATCTACCGCCTCTTTCTTTTCAATCTTGGCAATCAAGGAGATCTCTTCGGCTTTATTTTCTTTAAGAATTTTTCTCACCTTGAGGACATCTTCAGCCCTTCTGATAAAAGAAAGACCGATAAAATCAACTTTATTTTTTATTCCAAAGAGAATATCCTGATAATCTTTTTCGGTCAAAGAAGGGATATCCATAGATATATTCGGAATATTTACTCCTTGGTGAGAGGTTAATTTTCCTCCCCTCACTACACGACAGATAATATCAGTAGAAGTAAATTCTTTAACCTTAAGCTCTAAAGTCCCATCAGCTAAAAAGATACAGTCCCCTTTCTCCACTTTCTGGGGTAAAGAAGGAAAAGTAAGTGAGACTTCCTGTTCATTACCAGTAACCTCACGGTTAGTAAGAATAAAGGAGGAACCTTCCTTTAAAAAAATAGGTTCTTTAATAATCTTTCCGATTCTTATCTTTGGCCCTCCCAAATCTTGAAGGATGGCTATTGGTTGACCTATCTTTAAAGAGGCCTGGCGAATATTTTCAATAACTTGAAGGTGTTCCTTATAGCTTCCGTGAGAGAAATTCAATCGAGCAACATTCATCCCCCTTCTTATTAACTTTTCAATTACATCATATATCCTGCTAGCTGGTCCTATAGTACATACTATCTTAGTCTTTCTCATCATATTCTCTTCTCTCCTATAATAATAAAAATATTTTTAAATGTTCCTCATCTTTATCTTTAATAAGAAGATAAAAATTCCTATAACCAAAATGAATTGCTCTACCGGGGAATTTAAATCTAGGATACTTCCTAAAGCAATATATTTAGGAACTGGAACTAAAACTAAATCATCTCCCATTTCCTCGCTGGTAAAAGTTTTTCTTAACTTGGTCAAAATAAAAGTCTCATCTATTAAACCCGACAAGATGGAATATCCCTTTAGTTGGTTGGGAGTAATAATAGCATTATATTCTTCTATTGCCCCTGGAAAAGTTACTCTTTCATCTGAAAAAGTATAGACTAATACTTCGGTCCCCCCAGAGGGAACACTTAAAGAACTAATTTTTAAAGGATAGACTATTTCATCGGAAAAGAACATTATCCCTAGAGGTTGAATAGCACCGCTATAATTCTCAGAACTATTTGTTGTTTCTTCACGTTGAATTTTCATAGCCACAAAAAACCACTGTTTCTGCACATAATAATCCAGTATTTCTTGACCATTTGAGGGGAAGGCATAACCATTATCATTTAACCATCCTACTAAACTGTTCGGATCAGTCGCTGATAAAGTAGCAGTTTGATAAATTCCTACTTGATTTTCTTCCCAAATATGGACTTCCCCATCCTCCCCTTCTGAACCAGGAAGGTAACCTGATCCACAACCAAAATTCGAAGGAGGAGTAATCTTAGTTAATTGATATAATTCATAGAATATCTCATCTTCAACTGGGAATAATTTGGGATAACCGGGTACCGGTATAACCCAGGCAAAATCCTCTGCAGCTCCATAATAGTTTACTTGAAAAATTATCTTCTCCACCATATCATCAAATACAATCATAGCTAATTGATTGGGTTCATATATATCTCTATCTAACTGGGTAAATAAACCACCATCAGCTAAAGAAATTAGGGGTAAATATAAACTTGCCATTATAAAAATTAAAATCAAATAAAAAATCTTTTTCATAAATTTTCACCTCTTTTTATAGTTAAAAGTCAGGCTTCTAACTATTTTTACTAGATTAAGATTTGAGATTCTTTTGAATCAGTCCATATCAAAGAGAGAGAATGTTATCAATTTCTAAATCAAAGCTACCTTGTACTCCGTTAACCTTAACAGTGTAAGTACCAGCTGGTAAACCATAAACATAAAGTGGAATTACTTCTTTAAAAGGAGCAAGCACTTGGATGCAAAAACCTGGAGAACGATAGGTTTCAATAGTAATAAAAAAGGTATTCCCTTCTCTTTCCTGACTAATCTGGTAAATTTCCGTACAGGGATCAGGAAGGTATCCGCTGGCGATTACAAATATCTGAACAGGGAATGACTCTAAGGCTAAAATATCTATCTCCTCAACTGTGGCAAGACCTAGAGCAGGCATAATAGGTAAACAGCCAGTAATAAAAACTATCATCGCTATAGCTACTAATCCTAACCATAAAATTTTTTTATTCATTTTTTATCAACCCCTTTAAATTGATTATTTCTTTCCAATTCCTTTATTTAAATTGAATAATAATTCTTATTTGATTCTTCATTATCCACATTATTTTTTATATAACAATTATACTACAAAACAATTAAAAATCCTCTTT
>Ga0315284_10000286_pt1 | contig 69062 bp, 78 predicted proteins | sample YL17G09_16_MG_FD_203696 | JGI IMG/M metagenome (GOLD analysis project Ga0315284, IMG submission 203696) | Sediment microbial communities from Yellowstone Lake, YNP, Wyoming, USA - YL17G09_16 | ecosystem: Environmental > Aquatic > Freshwater > Lake > Sediment | place: USA: Wyoming | collected...
TCGTGGATATTACAAGCTGATCATTATCGGGCTTTGGCAGGCGGGCGAAGGAAAATTAATATACAAATTCGTATATTCGCGTAGATTCGTATATTGGTGATTACTCTTTTATTTTATCACAAAAAGAGAAGCTTTGGCTAAAAATTTTCTAAGACGATGGTATCTCTTCCCAAGAAATAAACTGTTGCTCGCCGTACGAAGGAAAAAAAGGCGGCGGATTATAAATTAAAGCCGGTTCATAATAAGATTCGGTATTTTGATAACCAGAAACAACAGTGCCACCGCCCGAAACCCAGCTCCAGGTCCAGACATTGTTAGTGATGATTGAGCCGCGCACCATGATCCGATTTCTTAGATGATAGGGGTTATAACTACTGGAATAATAATAGCGCTGGACCGATCCTTTTTGGGCAATCATTACGGCTTGAATTTCTAAAATATTGTTTGAGTAAAGCGGCACAAGGATATTCTTTTGGGCAATTAACGCCAGCATAGTACCATGAGGATCAGCGCGCAATAGATTGCCGTTTATAATGATACTGGCGTTAGTAGCGGGATTATCAGGAAAACGTGCCGCTGCCACCGTAGCTTTTTCTTTCAAAACGCCGTCTACCCAGACTTTGTCGTCTTCAATAAAGATTAGGTTCTGGACATTACATTGGTCAACTGCCAAAGGATAGTTTTGTAAAAAACTTTCTTTATCAATATCATTTGATTCATTATGCCAGACGCCTTGGGTATCCTGGCCGTTAACATTTGGTTTCAATTTGGTCACTTTATAGAGATTGAAAGAGCCGTCGTTTTTAAATTCAATATGATAACCAAAAGTACCCGAAGGTCCAAAATAATAGCCGCCGTTTTGCGCCTTGGTTTTAAGACCGGCTAAATCAGCGGTTATGGCGTTAAAATCAATCGCCGGAACCGGAAAAGTCCACAGTCCCAGTGTCCCACCGCTGCCCGTTCCCCAAATTCCCGGTTTGGTTTGAGCGGGGCTGCAGCCGTGGATAGGCTGGCAGGTATAGGTATCTTTGGCCGAAGTGGAAAGCGCATTTTGCGTGCCGTCCATGCGAATGCCGCCGTTGGAATGAAGCGGCCCCCGCACTTCTTCGTTGTCGCCAATCCAGACATCGGAGTTAGTTAAAAAAGCATATTGAGCTAAGGAAGGCCGGCCAAATCTAATTTTGACCGTTCTTTTTATATTTGGATAATCTCCAGACCAGCCGGTAGATTTTATTTCTACTATTGTTGAACATTCACCCGGTGGTATGATTTCCAGGTTGTATTGACCAATGACGCCCCGTTCCGGGTCAGAGTAGTCATAAATACCAGAAAAGCCATAGTCATTGGGCGCGTGGGCCAAGTGCCAGCGGCCGTAATTGGCACCGGCTTCAGCTGTATTCAGTGCCTGATTTAAAGCTACTTTCTGTTTGCTTTGGCTATATTGCAGAGAGATAAATCCAACCAAACCGCTGAAAATCAGAACAAAAATACCGCCAAAGACTAAAACCAAGGTAATAATGGAACCTCTAGAAGAAATTAAATTTTTAATTTCTATCATAGGTTTGTTTTCAAATTTCTGATTTGAGTGTCGCTTTCCAGCTCAAAATTATCAGGCGGCCGATTTGGGTCAACATTAATTTTAAGATAGACGTGCATCAATTTTGTTTCCGAAAGCCGAGTGAGGGTTGGTAAGGGATTGTTAATTGTATCGGCCGGCCAGTCGCCATTGTAATAAGTAAAAATCGGTGAGGAGGCAGCATTGCGGACGTATTGAGAAAGTATAGAAATTGTTTCGCCGGATAGGTCGTAGATGGGCGGGTCGCCGCTGGATTTAATCACTCCTTTTTTTAAATTGCTGCCATCTAAAAAATAGCGGACTCTCTCTGTGACGGCATCGAGGTCGATATCGCTATAAAAGATAAATTGTAAATCGCCGGCTTGCACCAAAGGGTAGGAGCCATCATCGCCGGTTTTGGCTTCCCGGATTTCTTTGACCATTATTTCTATTCCCCGGCGAGCTTCATTAATAGCCGCAATTTGTTGGAAGTTGTAGTTATAGGCACGATAACTCGTAAGAATAAAATTACCTAGCGTCGCTATCGCAAAGCTAAAAGCAAAGATAACTACCAAAACCTCGGCCAAAGAAAATCCTCGTTGATTAAGCAATGATTTGTTTGCCATTGATTAAGGTGGCGTCATAATAATGGTTATTCCTGTCTGGCCGGAAACATCGACGTCTTCTTGCCAATCTTGATATCCGCCTGCTTTTACCTCAAGTGTATAGGTAGCGGCCAATAACGGACTGAAAAATGCTTGACCAGAATCACTTGCGAATTTAAATTTGTCATAGCCAGAGCGATAAATCCTGACGCTGGCGCCAACCAGAGGGAGACCGGCAGAATCTTTAATTGTGGCCAATAGAGTGTTGGTTTGATGATTAGCCAGTCTTAAAACCGTTGTCTGGCTGCTTGCGGGATTAACATTGACCGGCTGGGCCGGTGAAGAGTTAGCGATGTCATAGCCGGTAGCGGCGCCATTAATCGTAATTTTGTAGCTATCCCATTCCAAATCAGCGATAGTTATTTGGCCGCCACTATCTGTACTTAAATTTTCTTGATATTTATAAATCGGATTGTTGCTGGCGTCGGTTCCTAATGTTTTTGCTCCCTGCATGGTGAAGGCGAGATTACCAATAGGTATGGAGGCGTCCGAAGAGAACCAAGTGATTTGCCAATCAAAAAGCGTGGGAGTGGAGTTAGTATCAGCCGTGCTGAAATCAGCTTTAATTTTGACCGAGGTATATTTAAGCGGGTCCAAATCAATTAAATCAACCGGCGCAGCAATGAACCCATCGGAATTGGTCACGCCGCCAACTGTCAAATCAGCATCAGGAATTAATTCCCAACCGGAAGTGGTGGCATAGAGTAAATGGTATTTAATTTCAGTAGAAACAGGTTTATCTTCACTCCAGTTCACTCTCCCCCACTCTACTAAACTAGCCGGAGTAATGGCCGTTGAGATAAGGAAGCCCGAAGACAAATACTGTCCTGAAGATTCATCCAATTTCACCGTGCCCTCGGTCGTGCTGGCCACGGTTTGGAAAATTTCATCAATTCTGGTTAAATTCTCAAAAGAATCGCTCCAGGTTTTTTCTTCAACATATTTAATACTTTGGGCCGTTTTGGTGGCGAGGCGGTCAATGGAAAAGCTAATGTCGCTCTGTTGGCCATCGATAACTGAAACATATGGTTTGTCGGGCAAGGCCAGAGCCGTGCCTCTGATTGTCTCACCCACGGCATAAGTTCTATCAATGCTGTAACCGGATTTAGTTGCCGTGATTTTATAACAATCGCTACAGGCTGGAGCACCCGGCAAAAATAGACGGCCTTGATCATTGGTCTGATAGGTCGCGTTAATTACCGGAACTACGACGCTATTTTCAACGTGCAGCGACGCTTGCGGAACGGGTTGGCCATAGGAATCAAACACTAGCATTGAGATAATGCCACCTCCGCCAGTTGTTTCAATACCTTTTGGCGCTACGTCGCTTAACAAATAAACCGTGCCGCCCATAAAACCACTCCAGGAAACCGCGACTTTAATTCTTTTGTAATCCCAGGGTAGAGGGTCGCTGGGAAAAGTATTATCAAAAGGGTCATCAATATAGGTGACGGTGGTTTTGATGGAATAATTAACACCATTAAACAACAGCGACTCGTCTTCTGTGATGGAACCGGGCGGTATTCCGCCGACCGTGCCAATTTCATTGTAGGATAAGTTTCTAGCCAGTTCGATTTTTTGGTTAGCCAAAGCAGTGGCCGTGACACGAGCTTTTGATTGGGCGACCAATTTTATGCTCAATTGGATCAAACCAAAAATTCCGACAAAAACCAGCAGCATTAAAAATGTGCCGATTAAAACCTCCACGAGAGTAAAGCCAGAGTTTTTGCGATTGTTCAAGATGCCCTCCATAGAGTATTTGGTGAGTTACTTTAATTATATCTCATCGGAATAAAATAATCATCCCCAAATTATATTGACAAAATTTTTATAATGATTTAACTTAAATTAAGAGATTATCTATCTAGTTCTTTTTTAAGAGCTAGCCGGGACTCATTCCGCCATTCGGCGGACCGGAAACTGAGGCCCGGCAGATAATATGCACGGGCTGATCTGACTCATGAGTTGAGCACTCCCTGAATTGCTGATAGAGACGGGAGGATATAGAGTCAGCGCAAAGCGGGCACGGGCGTAAAAGTCTTGGCCTCGGACCCGCGCGGAGAGTATAAACGACTTGATATTTATTAATTGTCCTTTTGGGCAGAAATGAGCGAAAGCTCATTAAACCTTAAAAGATATAGACAATAATAAGTCCCGCCATTGGCGGGATTCGGCCCGTAGCTAGGGCATTGAGTATTATTTATTCAGTTCTTTGAATATTAAAAAATTAATTTTTACATCGCATTCATAAGCGGCCCCAAAAGCCGCTTTTAATTTTTCATTTTTTGAACCAACTTAACCTGCGATTGGTCAAAAATAGAATATATAAGTAATAAAAAGACGCCATCAAGGCTTTTAAGTTTTGTCTTGATAGCGCCGAGAAAAAAGAGTTACTTCTTCGCCCTACAGTTCATACAGGCGGTGAGGACATCATTAAGGGCCTCTCTGCATGCCGTGTTTCCCGCCAGGTGGTCCGTCGCATCTACGAGCATAAGGAATTTTGTTGCATTCCCTGAGAGCTTCGGTTCTCCAACGAAACTTGCAGGTAGATGGAGCGTTGGGTTGGGTTCCGGATGCAAGAAGTGCTCCCCATTGCCTTTGCGACGAAAAAGATACGTTTTTCTCTTCTCCATTTTTTCACCTCCTCAAAGAACTTTTTGACTGATACCATAATATATCAGACTACTTACTATTTGTCAAATAAAAGGTGAAAATAAAAAAAGCCTCCCGAGCGGGAGGGTTAAATAACGAAAATTTCAAAGAACTTAGGAAATAAATCATTTTTTCAGCCAGCGGCAGTAAGTAGATTTACCAAGATAGATTATAATCTTGGCGACGAAATAGATTAAGAGACAAACAGTCAGTATTCCCAAAACTTTTTCTGCATTCATGACTGCCCTCCTTTTTAAGTTTGATTTTTAAATTATTCTATATCGCCTCCATCATGGTGTACATGGGTTGTAGCATCGAGACGGCAAAAAAACCGACAGCCGCGCCGATGACAATCATCAAAATTGGTTCAATGATAGCGGTCAGGCCTTTGGTAATGGTTTCTACCTCTTCTTCGTAAAAACCGGCCAATTTAATTAAGATTTCATCTAGCGTTCCGGTTTCCTCCCCTACTTCGATCATCTGACTGACCATGGGCGGGTAAATTCTGGAATATTTTTTTAAAGATTCATTTAAACCTTGGCCTTTTTGCACCTCGCCGGCTGCGTAGTCCAGCGACTCGCGGAACAGAGAATTGTTAAGAGTTCTCGCAACGATTTTGAGGCCCTGAACAATGGGAACGCCGCTTTTAATAAGGGAACCCAAGGTTCGCGCCAGACGTGCGGAGTTAATTTTTTTAATAATATCGCCAAAAATCGGCAAGCGCAAGATTAGCCAATCAAAAGCGTTTTTGCCGGCTTTAGTTCTGAATACGAATCTACCCGTTAGGATTAAACCAATTAGCAAAAAAATAGCGAGCAGCCAATGATTAGTTAAAAAATCACTAATGCCAATAACAACTCTTGTGGTCAGGGGCAGCTGAACATTTAATTCTTTAAAAATGGAACTTAATTTTGGCACGATCGTCACCATCATAATTGCGCCAATGCCGAACATTGCAACCAAAATCACTGTCGGATAAATCATGGCGCTCGTTATATGCGAGCGCAAATCATGTTCTTTTCTCATCTGGTCGCTTAAGACCTTTAAAACCTCTTCAAGATTTCCGCTCGACTCCCCTGCCTTGACCATGTTAACAAAGAGTTCAGAAAAAATTTTTGGATACTTGGCTAAGGAATCGGCAAAAGCCGTTCCTTTTTTAATATCTTCATTTAATCCCTTAATGGTAGAAGCAAATTTCTTATTTTTCGTTTGTAGTCCTAACGCTTCCAGCGCCCGCGTTAGAGGTAATCCCGCGCCGATCATGACGGCCAGGTGCTGGGCAAAGACAACTTTTTCTATCAACGGCACCCACCGTAAACTTGGCAGAAAATTTAAGATATTTCTTTTAGTCGGCGTTAATTGATTTAGCAACCGGACGGAAGTTAATATAAACCCTTCGTCTCGTAGGGCGTGAGCTAGCTCGGCTTCAGATGCCGCTTCCTGAGAGCCGGTTTTGGTTTGACCAGAGATTGATTTGGCTGAGTAAAGAAAAGTAGGCACAAATAAATTTTTATATTTATTCCTGGGTAGCTCTTAACACTTCTTCAATTGAGGTTAAGCCGCGGGCTGCTTTAACAAAACCATCTTCCACCATGGTCAGCATGCCTTCCGAACGCGCTTGTCTTTCTATTTCGTCGGAGCTGGCCCGTTTGATAACTAGCTGTCTGATCGTTTCGGTTACTTCCATCACCTCATGAATGCCGATGCGGTCTTTATAACCGTCGGGGCAGTCGGCAGAGGCAACCGGTCGAAAAAAATCAACATCTTGCAACTCATCTTTGCCGGAAATAATTTTTTCTTGGCGCAGCGCCTCCAGCAATTTGTCCATATTAATTTCTTTGCGAATACTCTCGACTTGGGTCTTGTCCAGCCGATATTTTTCTTTTGTTTCATGGAGCCGTCGGACTAATCTTTGTGCTTCAATGCAATTGACGGTTGAGGCAATTAAGAATGGTTCGGCCTTCATATCAAGGAGCCGCGGTAGAGAGCCGGCCGCGGAATTTGTGTGGAGTGTTGAGAGGACCAGGTGGCCGGTGAGAGCGGCGTTAATTGCCAAAGAAGCGGTCTCGTCATCGCGGATTTCGCCGACCATTAAAATATCGGGGTCCTGCCTGAGGAGCGAGCGCAGGCCGTTGGCGAAGGTCAAGCCGATTTTCGGATTAACCTGGGTTTGGTTGATTCGGGGCATGCGGTATTCAATCGGGTCCTCCACGGTGGAAATATTAACATCGGGCGTGTTTAATATATCCATAACAGTGTATAGCGTTGTTGTTTTGCCGCAGCCCGTTGGGCCTGTAACCAAAATCATTCCGGTCGGTTTTTTAATTTGGCGATGGATAATTTCCAGATTCCTACCCCAAAAACCCAATGCTTCCAAAGTAAAACCCTTAGAGCCTTCCGGCAGCAGCCGCATGACGATTTTTTCCCCGCCATAGACTGGCAAAATTGATACACGAAAAGAAATTTTATACTCATCCGTTTCAATTTTAAAACGGCCGTCTTGGGGCAGTCGGTGTTCGTCAAGTTTTAAGCTAGACAGCACTTTAATTCTGGCAACAATACCGGTGGCAATTTGTTTGGGCAGAGTCATCGCTTCGTGTAGAATTCCGTCAATTCGGTAGCGCACGAGCAGCTCTTTTTCCAGCGGCTCAATATGAATGTCTGAAGCTTTTTGTAAAATGGCGTGTTTGAGTAAGGTATCAACAATTTTAATCACCGGCAGGTCCTGAGCGGCTTTTTGCAGATCTTCCTCGGCCAGCTCTTCCGTGCCTTCGCTGATCACCGGCAAAATTTTCGTTTCTTTCTCGATGATTTCACCAAATTCAGCCCGCAAACTTTTTTGATACTGGCGCAGAGCATTTTTTATTGAGGCAACCGAAGTAAGGCGCGGTAGAATTTTTAAATTTGCTTTCTTTCTGATAAATTCAATGGTTTGCAAATCGTCGGGATCAAGCATCGCCACTTCCAAATTTCGGCCGCTGCGCCGAAATGCCACAATGTTTTGTTTTCGGGCGATGGGTTCTGGAATTATCTTAAGAATTTCAGGGGGAATTTTTTCATCCTCTAAGTTAACAAAAGGGATGCCCAAGATATAGGCTTTAAGCTTGGTTGACTCCTCTTCTTTTATCAGACCGGTTTTCACCAAAAAATCATCCAGTTTTTGTTTGGCTTTAGCCGCATCTTTTTCTGCTTTTTCCAGCTCTTTTTTTGTAATTAAATTGGTATCAAGCAAAAAAGCTTTGAGCTGGGAAGGATCAACTTGCATGTTAAAAAATTAAAAATTAAATATCAAAAATCAAAATGAAAATGCAAAATTAAAACTGGATTGATATTAATCGCGCCCGGCAAAGATTTTATCAAAATCTTATGCCTGCGCGCAGGTCTTTTGGTTACTTTTCTGCTTGCCAGAAAAGTAACAGGGACAATTATTGTATGTTTTCTTTCACTTTCTGAATGACGTCTTTCAAATCGTAGTTGGCCTTGACCAGATAGGTTTTTGCTCCTAAAACCAAAGCCTTTTCAATATCCTGAGAACTTTCTAAATTCGTGAGAATTATGACCGGAATTTCTTTGGTCGACTCATCTTTTTTTAGCTCGGCCAGGATTTCAAAGCCGTCTATTTTAGGCAAAATTAAATCTAATAAAATTAAATTTGGCTTGCTTTCTTTGGCGAGTTTCAAGCCGGCTTCGCCCTCCATAGCGCTTTTAACCTCATAACCTTCCCGCTCCAGTGCGATTCTAAGAGCCTTTTGAAGCGTCGGCTCATCTTCGACGATTAAAATAGTTTGCATAAATATCGATACTAATATACTAATTGATACTAATGATACGAATTTTATTAATTAGTATAATTCGTATGCATTTGTATATTGGTATCGCGTTATTTATAAATTGGTAGTGTAAAATAAAACGTTGTTCCTTGGTTTTCTTTTGATTCAAACCAGATTTTTCCGTTGCTTTCTTCAACTATAGCCTTGGCAATAAAAAGGCCAAGACCCGTGCCGATCGTTTGGTGCTTCAAAACATTATCGGAACGGAAGAATTTTTGAAATATGAATTTTTGCTGCGTCTGGGGAATTCCGACGCCCGAATCTTTGATTGTCACTTTGATAAATTTGCCATTAGCTTGGGCTGAAATTTTAACATTGCCCTTGCCCTTGACGTATTTAATTGCATTATCAAGTAAATTTTGAATGACGAGTGAAATTTTTTCCGGGTCAACGTTCGCGTTGGGAAGGGTTTCTTCAGCTTCTAATGATATTTCAACATTGCTGGCTTTGGCAAGAGGGATGAAATTAGTAATGATTTTTTGAATTAATATGTAAAGATTAACTTGGCGCGGATTTAAGATTATTCGGCCCATTTCAATTCGTGACACATCTAGAAGGTCGTTAACGAGCCGAATCATACGATCGTTACTCTCTTTGATCAAGGCCAGATAGCTGGCTTGCTGTTCGGCAGGGTTATCCGGTTTGTCATTCATGAGGTTTAGCGTCCAGCGCATGGCAGATAGCGGAGTTCGCAGCTGGTGGGAAGCGATACTGACAAATTCTGTTTTCATTTTATTTGCCTGGGCCAGTTTATCAAAACTCTGGGTGACAGTGTGGGAAATGACAAAGATAACGGCGGTTACAATAATCACGATTATGGCAACTAATTCTGGTTCGTCAGTATAGCGGTTAGCAATAAAATAAGTACTAATCATGGCGACGATATTAATCAACCCCATGATAAAAAAAATAAAACTTGGGCATTCCCAGAGCCCGAGATTATATTCGTGACACTCGCGAAAAAGATTCAGTTGGGTCAAAATCTTTTTTATTTTTTCTGTTGGCATGGATACAATATTAAATAGTATACGAATTATATCATGAAAATAATTTTATGAGAACGCGTATTAATCCCCAGGCTTTCGATTAATTAAAAATTTGAAAAAAAAGCATTTTTGGGTTAAAATAAATCAGACTCTTTTTCCCGGGATGTGGTGTAGTGGTAGCCCCGAAGCAAATCCGCCGGATAGCGGATTGTTACAGGGCAGGCATATATATTTTACCCCGTACCAAAATTCACCGGGGTGTAGTATAACGGTAGTACTCCTGCTTCTTGCCCCGTTAGAAATTTACCGGGCCGTCGTATACCGGTAGTACATATGCTTTGGGAGCATATTGACTGGGTTCAATTCCCAGCGGCCCGACCAGGATAGCAAATAGCTAATCGAAATGGTGAAGCGCAAGATACCGATTGCGAAATGCGCCAAGCGATTGGCGATAAGCCACACCGGCGGGTATCGTATAAAGGCAATACCTCAGCTTTCCAAGCTGAAGCTAGGGGTTCGATTCCCCTTACCCGCTCCTATAAAAAAACAATCCTATTTTAGGGTTGTTTTTTTATTTAAAATCATCCTTTTCCCTTAGTTATATTTAGTTATATACAGTTGATGGATTCAGCCCAAGTCTTGACTTGACAGGCAGGTCGTGCTATAATTGCCAATTCCCCAATGAGGGATTTTTTATTGCCAAAATATGGCTAATTTAAGCCATATTGGCCAAATTTATGACTAAACAATTTCAATATATAAAGAGCTCTGTTTTGGGCAAACCGCATCTTTGGCCTAATTATTTAATAATGGCTGGTTTATGTTTCAAACTAGCTTCATCTCATATTCCGCTAGCGATGGCAGAACAATTGCCCGTATATAATTATAGCCTGGGGGTCATTGAGGCAATTCAATCACCAAATTTTCCGAATCTTTTAAACGCTAGGGTCGAAACCGGTTTGATTTTGGCTAACCATAGCTTCATTCAGGCAATTTGCCCGATTAACATTCCTGACAAAAAAAATATCAAACCAGGAACTTCGGTTCCGCAGTCGGCAAAGATAGTAACCATTAACAATTCCATCGTAACAGTAACTGCTTATTCCAGTACGCCCGATCAGACAGACAGCTCGCCTTTCATCACAGCAAACGGAGCATATGTGTATGACGGCTTGGTGGCTTGTAACTTTTTGCCTTTTGGCACCAAAGTTAAATTTCCTGAAATCTACGGCGATAAAATTTTTACGGTTGAGGACCGTATGGCTTTGCGCAACAGCCACAAAATTGATATCTGGATGCCGACGCGCCAAGCCGCTTTGCAATTTGGCGTGAAACGGCTGGCTTACGAAATTGTGAAATAGTTTATATAGATAAAACCGCCCCGACGATAGTCGAGGCGGTTTTTGTCATATCAAAGTAATTTTTAAAAAAGATCCGAAACTCGCAAAAGCGCAATCCTGTCCATGTAGTTGTTTCTATAATTATCAATGTGTGACGAGATACACAAAAGTCCTATTATGGCTCCTTTTACCGCGAACCACATCCTTGGCCACTGATTTGGGCGTAAACCGGAGTTGGGTATAACAAGCTCAATTTTCCAAAGCGACCAGATGTCGTTTTGAGTAATGCGATGAAGCTTTGCGGGCGCAATTACTTGCTGGGGGTTCGTCGGATTAAATTGCTTTTCACATAAGCGCTCAAATATTACAAGACCATCGCGAATAGTACGAAATCGCCGCTCTAGGGCGGCGATTTCTTTCAGAATGCCGTCGTGATACAAAAAACGAATCATAATTCGTTGAAATCTGTACCACGATAAAAGGCAAGTTCGTAGGGAATTTCTTTTCTTAATTCCGTGCCGATGTATGGTGCTTCAGCGTGAGATAATTCTTCTAATTGTTTGCCGGTGAGGTGGCCATATTTAAGGACAATTCTGTCGAGCATTTTCTTTTCTTCGTCGTCGAAAACTGAAATATCCGGCTCGACCAAACATTTGTATACTTCTGTCGCGTTATATCCTTCGTGTTCCTCAATCCGTTTAATGCCGAGCAGTTTCTTTTTTGTCATCTCAGCGGTAATTTCTTCTAAGGCGGCAGGCACAGGTCCCATGGGGAGCGCGCGGTAAACATCGCCTGTTATTATTTTTTGAGTTTTTTCGTATAAGTCAAAATCGGCGAAATAAAGCAATTTCGCTAGTTTTTTTTTGCCGCGCACTTCACCTTTCAGTTTTTGGCACAAGAACAGAACGGCATTATAATATTTTTTTCGACGTAGAGACATATCAATTGTATGGTACCAAAGATGGCAATAAAGAGCAAGTCAAATTCTGGTGTGGTTATACAATTCCGCTCGAACCCATTTTTGGTTCATAGTTCTCGTTTATTATGGCAAAGAATAAGAGTTTTATAAAAAACTAAAAAAGCCGTCTCGTCGATTATTGTTTAGAAACGGTATTATTAAATTTACCTAGCATCGCCAACAATGGGGCGCGTCCTAGCAATTTTTTTAATAGTGCCCGGGGAGGGACTCGCCAGTGATCCGTAGAAGGGTTCAGGGTAAAAACCCTCATTATGATTGTGGTGGTCCAGGTGGGAGTCGAACCCACACGCCTTTTGGGCACGACATTTTAAGTGTCGCGCGTATACCAATTCCGCCACTGGACCCCTATTTCATTTTCTTCGATTTCTTCCTCTATGTGTTGGTTTCAAACTATGACAATTCGGGCAGAGGATTCTTAAGTTTTCTAAACGGTTATCCCTGCTGTTGCCATTTATATGATCTATTTCAAGAGGTAGTCTGCCGTCTTCAGAGGTTTTATTCCAACCGCATTCCTCGCACTGTTCGGATTTTAATCCAGCAGCAAATAATCTTTTTTTCAGCTTAAAGCTTTGGAATGAGCTATTTTTGACTAAAATTTTTTCTAGCGGCACAATTGGCCTCCCTGTCCCCTTCATGCCAGCATTCCAGCCCCGTCCTTTAAAATGCTTTATATCTAATTTATATTCTGCAATATATTTTTTAATTTGTGCATAATTACCTCCGGCTTCTCTTAAGCCGAGTTTATTCAAAACACGCCGATAACTGTAAGAATCTCTGACAGCGTTTTCTAGTTGTTTTACTGTCCAAGTTCTTCTTCTCATTACTGGAATTATATCATACGGCGGAGATGGTAACAATATATGATTACGTGTCTACCGATTCCAGCACCCGGGCGAATTACCGATCACAAATTGCCAATCGAATATCGCAAATCATGGAGTGTGCGATTAGCAATAAGCGATTTGCGATAAGCCAACGATGAGGCCGGGATGGGAATTGTCATCCCTACGGGAGATCACCCGGAGGGTGAAACCCATGTGTAGGAGTTTTGTCCCGATTTCTTTAAAAGTTTGAGGCCGGAGTGGGAATCGAACCCACGTATAGGAGTTTTGCAGACTCCCGCCTTACCGCTTGGCTATCCGGCCCTGGTTATATAATAACATTTTTCAACTGAATTTTATTGAATAAGCATCTTTAGGCAGTAAAATTTTGCCAAGCTAGATTTTTGATAGTATTAATAATTTCTTCTGGCTTGACCGACGTTTGAAATCCGGCGGCCAGGCGATGACCTCCCCCACCAAAAAGCTGGGCAATTTTGGCGACATTGACGCCGCGGTCTTTTTGGCTGCGCAATGAGCACTCAATTATATTGGGCTCTTTTTGGATGCAAAGCAACGCTAGTTTGATTTCAGGTGCGTTGCTCAAAAGACTGGCGATGGAGGAACCGCTAAAGCCTCTAACATTTGTTAGGTTTTTTGGAACAACGAGCGAAAAAATCACTCCTGATTTTAAATCAAATTTTAGGTTTTTGAAAGCTTCAATCCAGGTTTCAAGATTTTCCGTTAGATTACAATCATCGGAAAATTTGACTATTTTTTGCAAAGGTGCGCCCCTTAACAGCAGCTCACCGACTATTTTTAAAGTCTGGGCAGTGGTATTAGGATGGCGAAAGCCGCCGGTATCGGAATATATGCCGGCAAGCAGACAGGTCGCAATTTCGTGGTTCATCTCAATATTTAAATAGGGCATGAATTCATAGAGAATCTCTGCGGTAGATGAATATTTGTTATCAATGATTTTGAAACCCAGGTGTTCACCTACTAAGTGGTGGTCAATAGTTAGAAAATTCAATGAATTGAGATTTTCGCCGCCAAGTCCTAAGCGCTGATAGGCGCCGTAATCCAAGCCAATTATTAAATCAAAATCGGCGAGATTGACCTGATGGATTATTTGTTCCTGCCGAGGCAGAAAGCTTGCTGATGCCGGAATTTCAGAAATAGAGAAAGCGGTTGTTTTTTTGCCTATTTTATCCAGCCCGATTTTCGTTGCCAAAAGTGACCCGATGGCATCGCTATCTGGATTTTCGTGAATGGCCAGCAAAATATTTTGTGCCTGGGATATTATTTTTTTGGCTTGTAAAAATTGCTGAGTCATTTAATTTTTTCTAAAAGATTGTTAATTTTTTGGCTTTCTGATTCCGTGCTATCTAAAACAAATCTGATTTTTGGTACCGGATGCATTCTTATTTTTTTATTTAACTGCTTCTGTAAATTAAACACATGAGCGGAGAGTTTTTTTATAACTCCCGCTCCCCTTTCTGTCGGAAGAACGCTGACGGTTAGGGTTGTATGACGCAGATCTTGAGAAGTTTCGGCCGCCATAAGAGTTACCAAAACACCAGAGTCAAACTCTTCTTGCTCAAAGATTATTTTGCCCAATTCCTGCCTAATGAGTTCGTTAATTCTGGCGAGACGATGGGGCATGGCTAGTAATATTAAATTTAGAGTTCTCTTTTTTTGCGCTCTTCTTTATAAGCTTCCAGAATATCATTTTTCTCTATTTTAACATCGCTTTCAAACAAAATTCCACACTCTCGGTCTTTGATTACTTCTGAAACATCCTCTTTCTTTTGCTGTAATTGGACGATACGACCCGGTCCCAAATTTTGTTCGTCTCTTAAAACGTCAGCCTGGATTCCTTTTTCAATCTTGCCAGACGTCACGCGGCCGCCGATGATCTGTTTTCTGCCCTCTGTTTTAAAAATAGCCAAAACCTTAAGACGGCCGATTTTTTCCCGACAGATCTCGGGCGCCAAAAGACAAGAAGCGTCTTGTCTGACCGCTTGGATCAGTTCATAAATTATTTGCCAGAGACTAATTTTGATTTTCGAACGTTCAGCCAAAAGGCCGACATCCCCTTGGCATTTAACGCGAAAGCCATAAATTCTGGCTTTTGCCGAGCTGGCTAACTTTACATCATTTTCTGTGATATCCCCCACCTCGGCCTTGATGACGCGCAAAATTACTTCTTGCTGCGGAATTGATTGCAGCGCTTCTCTGACAGCTTCCAAAGACCCTGAAACATCGGCTTTTAAAATTAAATTAAAAACTTTTTGATTGGGTGCAATGTCCAAAATTTCGGCCGGCTCTCTTTTGCGTTTTTCTTTTTCGGCTTTAATTTCGGCTTTGGCTTTAGCTTCCTCAAGCGAGCCCATGGCTTGCCATTCTTCTCCGACCCGTGGCACCTGGCTGAGTCCGGTAACGAGCACCGGCGTTGAGGGTTCGGCCTTGTCAATCGGCACGCCCAAAAAGTTTTCCGTGCTTTTCATGGGCCCGTAAGCAGATTCGGTCGCCACCACGTCTTTTTTATTGAGCGTTCCATCCTGAATCAGTAGAGTCGCAATAGGGCCACGTTGCGGGTCTAATCTTGATTCGATAATTATACCATGAGCCGATTTCGAATAATCTGCCCGTAGTTCTTCCATCTCGGCAATTAACAAAATCATTTCAATCAAATCGTTGATACCCAATCCCGTTTTGGCCGAGACCAAGACAGTCGGCACCTTACCGCCGAGGGACTCTGTCAAGATATTATTATCTGACAATTCTTTTTTAACTTTTTCTGGTAGGGCTGTTGGCTTATCCATTTTGTTTATCGCGACTAGCAGCGGCAATTCCAAATGAAGGATATGGTTGATTGCTTCTTTGGTTTGCGGTTTAACTCCTTCATCGGCGGCCACGACCAAGATGGCGATGTCGGCAACTTTGGCGCCGCGCGAGCGCATGGCGGAGAAAGCTTCATGCCCGGGCGTGTCAATAAATGTTATGCGTTTGCCTTGATATTCAATTTGATAGGCACCGATATGTTGGGTGATGCCACCGCTTTCGCTCTGGACCACCTTACTTTGGCGGATATAATCCAAAATACTGGTTTTGCCGTGGTCAACGTGGCCTAAAATAACCACAATGGGTGGCCGGGGTTCAAGCTTATTTTTGTTTTGGTCCTTACTCTTAGTCATTTAGATTTAAGCTCTGATTTGACATTTGATATTGGCGCTTTAGATTTTATTTGATAATTTTTCATTGCGGTGCCAATCGCCTCTTTTTCTTCATCGGTCAGAGGGTAGCTTGATTGACCTTCAATAATTGGCTTAGTATATATCCTGGTTCCCTCTCTTGTAAAGAGGCTGGATATAGTAAAGCCGCTATTTTGCGCATCCAAAAAAGCGATGCAAAAACTTTGATCACCCCCGATATCTTTGAATGGATTGAATCTGATGACGCCGACTTTTTGAACGCTTTTTAGCGCCATTTTTTCCAGATATCGGGCAAAACCTTCAAGATGTTGTAAGCTTTTTTCGGTTTGGCGCAGGCGCTTAATTTGTTCAAAGATAACGCCTTCCAAATCGGCCACTTTTGTTCCCCTGAACATTAATTTAATTTTTTTTCGTGTTTGATGGATCTGCCAGTGGAGCGTTAAATTCCAGGTCAAAAAAACCAAGGTCATTAAAACGACAATGCTGAGCAGGGAGTTATTTAAAAAAAATTGATATAAGTTTGTCATGATAAAAATATAATATATAAATAAGTATAGGTGATTGACAGGATTTGGCAAACCCAAACACTAAATTTTTTACGTTTGAGTTTAAGAAACATTTAAAAAGTAGCCATCCCTTGACTTATTTTATTTAATAGCTTATACTAAATAGGTAAGTTTTCTCTTAGTTTTTCCTTATGCGAGTTAGTTGCTAATAAGTGTAAGGAGACGAAAGAGTAGGTCGTCTTACGCTATAAGAATTAAAGTTCGTATAAGGAGAATCAATAATGAACAAGAAATTATATGTCGGCGGTTTGCCCTACAGCACAACCGAGGATGCGCTTAAAGACGCTTTCTCGCAGGCAGGCACGGTAGAATCGGCAACCATTATTGTCGACAAAATGTCAGGACGCTCCAAGGGTTTCGGCTTTGTAGAAATGTCTTCTGATGAGGAAGCTACCAAAGCCATCGAGATGTGGAATGGAAAGGAATTTGAGGGTCGCTCAATCACTGTTAACGAAGCGCGCCCAATGGAAGCCCGTCCGCCCCGACGTGAGGGCGGATTCAGTCGCGGCCGAGGTTTCGGCGGCGGCCGGAGAGATAACTGGTAATCTGATTTCAGATTCAAAAACCCCGCTTCAAGCGGGGTTTTTGGTTATTATAAATCAAGAGTTTTTCGCTCTGTATAAAATTGTATAGGTATTTATTTTATTTTATTAAGCATTACCACCTATTTCTTTTTTATTGTCTGGCTTCTTGGGATTCTCTTTTAATCCAAGTTCCTCCCTGATTATTTTTTTCTCTTCTTCTAAGTCTTCTGGGCTAAGCCAGCTATATCCCGGCGACTTGTCTAAAATCTTATCAATTTCATCTTTTTCATCTTTTGATTTTGGCTTGAGCTGTTTTTCGGGTTTGTAAAACTCATCGAGAGCTTTTTCTGTCTCGGGTTTGAGAGTTATTTTCTTTTCCATTCTTTCATAGCCTCCTATATTTTCAGTGTGCATATTTTTAAAATTATTAATTAAATAAATTTGATAACTGGCGGGACATTCGGGTTAAGTACCCATCAGCATCAATCAGTATAAGGGTTTTTTGAGCTATTTTCTAGGACTTCGTTTGAGGTGGATCGGTCGGAGGTTTATTGTTCAAGTTTTTGAATATTTCTTTTTTTCCTTTTCTAAACTCATTTATCACATCAATAAAAGGAAATCCAAGTAATACAAATTTTAAGCAAGAAGAAAAAATTACAATAAAAGCGTAGGCGATAGGAATATCGATTATTATCCATGTGGTAATAAAAGTTAAGAGCGTTGGCGATAGAGAAAGAGTGTAATCTCCGCGGAGGGTTGTTGTTGCAATACCCGTGGGATCAAAAGATCTTTCAAAACTCAGACCATAGAGATTATATGGACTTATATTTTCTTTTACTATTTTGGTCTGGCCAGTCTTTATCTTACCTGATTTATTATATTCCCTTAGAATATCAATGTTTAAAAGCGTAGATGTTGCCTGTCCATCAGTTGTTGTTGCGGTTACATTATTATTTGCATAAATATCGAAGCGTAGAAATAAAAGTGGAATTTGAAAAATAGGTGAATTATCTTTTAAAAAATCTGAAAGTGGTACCGCAAAATAAGGAGTTTCACCACTATCATCGATTACAGTTTTTTTCTGCGTGATTTGCTGGATGCTAGAAAAAAGCCAAAAAGTGATCAAAAAGGACAGAAGAAATAGAATCGGAGTTGTTAATAAAATATATCGTTTTTTCATATTTTCGGAGGGAGGTAACCCGCCTGCCCGGCTCGCCTCGATTAGGCGAAGCGGGCGAGGCAAGGATTTGTCCCGCACAAGGCGGAGAGGGCGAGATTCGAACTCGCGAGACCCGTAAAGGCCTATCGCTTTTCGAGAGCGACCCTTTCAACCGCTCAGGCACCTCTCCTTGAGCGTTTCACGCGAAACGTAATTTTCATCAATTAAATTTTACCAAAATTATTTTGTTTTCACAATCTTTTTAAATAAAAAAGAGAGGAGCGCTCCTAGCTGCTCCTCTCGGTTATTCTGGTTTTTTATCTGAAAAACCGCCAGGCAAGATCGTTAAGCCAAACCCATGCATCCCAATACCAAAAGGCAAAATCCCAAAATAATAAAACCAAAACATTTTCTCTGGACTTTTTTGAGACAGCTGCATTCCATTCTTGCAGCGCTTTATGAGCCTCAATACTTTCAGGCTCTAAATTTAGAGCCTGATCAATATGAGTTTTGGCAACATCAAAGAACCCATTTTTAATTGCTAACTTGGCGTTATCCAAATAACTCTTTACGACCACAGACATAAACCCTCCTTTTAATTTAAATTTGAAGAACACAAAAAGAACTGGATTGTGGACCCGAGGGGAATTGGACCCCTTACTCTTCCATGCCATGGAAGCGTGTTACCGGTATACCACGGGCCCGGTATTTAAATTTAAAAGATTTAATAGCGAATTAATTTTATATAAAATTTTTGGTCTGGTCAAATTAATTTTGTTTCACATGTAACAATTAATAGAAAAAAGCCCTTGGCGTTTTGCTTTTTACAAAATGCCAAGGGCTTAGATTAAGCGGGATTTTTCCCCGCGAATTTTAAAAGGTACAACTTCTATTTTTCGGGCTGGGTAGCATGCAGGTGGGCATGGCCATGAACACCCCCCTCGTCCGGAACCCAGACGATACAGACATGCCGATTCTTACGATTCTTTCCGGCATCTTGAACCAGGAGTTCGTCCTTACCGGATGTTTCCACCCGCATTTTTTTGGCCAACTCTTTGTCAAATTGACCGGCCACCACTGTGTGGGCTTTATAATAGCGAGCTCTGTCAAATCCTACTTTCACAGTGGCGTCTTTCACTTTCTCTTCGGCATCACCATGACCCGATATGCGGAATTCCCCCGTCCCTTCTTTTTTCTTATACATCTCTTTGATCCACCCTATGATCTTGGGAATATTTAGAAGCTGATCTCGATAATCCTTATACTTTTCGAGCTTCAGCGTCTCTAGGTCCCAGACATTGAATGGATACTCTATTACAAAGGGACATGCCTCTGGTTTCTCCTTATCGCGGATTAATCTTTCCTCCGCGAGTTTACGGAGGGTGTCGTCGTGAGCTGTCTGCTCTTCTTTAAAAGCCTTTTTCTCCGCCTCGCATTTTTCGGCAGGCGGCTTCGTCGGCGCAACCTCGGCCTTTTTTGGTTGGGGCTTCATAGCCTCTAGTTCGCGGGTGGCCTTTTCTCTTTCCAGCTCAAACTTCTTTTTTTCGAACTGGAGTTTTTCTTTTTCGGCCTCCCGGCGTAGCTTGTCCATATCCTCTTTTTCTTTGGCGGCTTCTTTCTGCTTTTTCCAGATCTCTTCGATATGCTCACGGGTCTTGGCAGCGTCCTCCTCAAAGGAGATAACGGCCTTATAGTAAAGTTCAGCCTGGATTCCTTCCAAGCCGATTTTGCCAGCCCTGCCTTTGGCCCAACCGATGATAGCTGGGATTGAGAAAGCGGTTCCGCCGTTGTTGACATTGGACATCCCGCCCCCGAGGGCAAAGCCGCCAGCACTCCCTTCGACCTGCGACGCGATGATCTGTGCCTTTACCTCAAAGATGTTATGGCCTCGATTCATTGCGGCGAGTGCAAACTTGCAAAGATTCTGGACGGATATAACCTTAGCGGAGGTTGTATTCCCAGTGCCAGACCCTTTGTGTTTGGCTTCCGCAATTATTTTCTTGGCCGAATCTAGTGTAAGCTTAACGAGATCAGCGTCAAGGGTAAAAAGAATCTGGTCATTTGGGCTCTTGGAGTTAACTTCGTCATTGAGTGACGAAATTGTTATTTCGGACGATGACCCCTGGGCCCATTTTTCCAGTTCCCAACGAAAAGGAGCCGGGTGTTCGTATATGAATTTAATAACCGTCATTATGTTGCGGTAGTCTTCAGCATATACGAACAGGGACATCGGATGCAGGAAATTCAGTTCCTGCACCGAAGGTGGCTGAGCTTTGCTTTCGGACGTGAACTCTGTCTTGGAGCCCGCATCGATCTTTATGTCGGTGATGGAGCTTGCTCGCGTGGAGTCGGCTTTTGCAGCCGTCGTCCAGAAGACCAGCAGCAGACAAATGGCAAAAATTAAAATCTTTCTCATTCTTTTCTCCTTTTTGGGGAGAAGGAAAGGAAATTTACTTTCCTCCTCGGTTGTTTGGTTTTACTTTCTCACCGGCGCAGTCGGTCCGGTTTTTGTAAAGGCTTTAGCGCCAGTTATCGCCCTGAGAGTAAGCGAACCGTCGGGATTCTGAGTGATGTTCGTATTTGAATTTATCTCCAAGCCCCCGGCAGCTTTTTTCGGATCGGCAGCTGAGTAGGCGGCTCGGGCATCCGTCTGGGCCGCGGCTGAAAAGTCGGGACCAGAAACATGTGTGCCAGAAGCCAATCCAGCGTTACCTTGAACCGCAGGGTCGGTCGCTCCCGGTGTTCCTCTTACTGAAGCTTGAGAATCATCAGTGATTCTTCCGGTGGTTCTGTTTGGCGTGATTGATAATTCCATAGTCCCGTCGGTCACAGCCCTACCCAGAATGCTCGGAGATGGCCCAGAAACCGCACCGTTATAAAGGGCTCGTGAGAAATCCCAGCCAGAAATAAAGCTGTCTCCAATTTTCAGCGTCCCCCAGTTGGCTCGTTCAGCTAATCCATCAGTATTGACTTCACCGCTTTTACCTTCCAGCTGGGTTGCCCTTGTGGTAGTGCGGGATAATGAGTTCAAGCTTAATGAGCTATCGCTGACAGTTCCGCCTGCACCCAAGGTCCCTCTCGCACCGGCGAATCCCTCGGCTGTTTCCTGTTGGCGGCATTCTCCACCCGGCAGGATGTTGAACCCCGCTCCGCTGTTCAGGTAGGAGAATCCTCCGATTATGTCGTTACCGAAGGTTTTTATTGCTTCCAGTCTTACGTCCCCGTTCACAGAAGTCGGAGGCGTGTCTTGCGCTACACCGATGTTCACGAGAAACAACGCGACAATTACTGTTACTACCGTCAACATCTTGATCATCTTCTTCATTTTTTACCTCCATTTTTTTGTTTTTTGCTGCTCTTTCTGTGTAATTCAAAGTTAAAACAAACCGCTAATACACCTCCTTCCGCCCCATATTTTGGTAGTAATTAATTTCAATTTTTAACGAGCGTTTAGCTATTTTTAGCCAAATTCAGAATCTTAATTACTAACAAATAAGCGATAACTTGTCAAGAGGAAAGGGTATTAATTGGTTTTGTCTAATTTCTGGGGCACAAAAAACAATCCAGCATTTTGCGGGATTGTTTTTTGTGCCCCTACCAAGAGTCGGACTTGGATCTAGGGCTTAGGAGTCCCTCGTTCTGATCCGTTGAACTATAGGGGCGTGTTTTTTAAATATTCGTTTTTATAATCATTTCGGAAACTTGTTCAATAATTGCATGTAACAATTTTAAGGTATCACTGCCTTTTCGTACGGTTATTCTGCACATGCCAAACTTAGTCCTGCCCTTTGTACCACCGTCATTAAGCCTAATAAGGAATCTATGTTTTGGGATTCCGGTGATATCTGACCAATAATTAAGGCATTTTTTTTCTTCCATCCCTGAAAATATTCTTAGCGTCGGTTTTATGAACTTTTCTGATATGTTCAGGACTTTCCTTAAAAAAATCAAATAGCATTTTATAATTTGACCATCAGAATTAATAAGCTCGCATACATTTTTACTGCCTTCGCCCCAATAAAGCATTGAAGCCGCAATAATAATTTCCCTGTAGTCGGTTTTCAATAACTGCTTTGAATATTCTTGGGCTTTTTTTATCTTTTTTTCTCTTCGTTTTGTGCTGCCGCCTTGCTTAGCCTTAAGTATTATTGCGTATCCAAGCGGTATTTTAACGCTGTGAACGTGATGCCAGACCGTGGTTTTGGGAATAGAAAATTTTACAACTAACTCATTGATACTTAATCCTTTTTTTCTTAGTTTTTTCAACTGCTCTATTTTTTCAAGCGAATGAATCCTCATATTTTTATTATACCATAAATAGTAGAGAGAACAACTTGTTTTATTAACAAAGGCGCTTGTTCTATTGTTTTTGAAAATTGATAATAAATTGCAGGAAATAAAAAGCCTTGCTTTTATGCGCGGCCATTGGTTTGTATTTCGCGTTTTTTAATAATGATTAAAAACCACGGTGCCTGGATTTTCGACGTTGGATATTATGGCTTTTTTATCGGGTGGCAGAATTGGCTTAACTTTTTCAAAGATAAATTTAGCATCGCCCTGCGTTAAATTGGTGCAGCCGGAACTTTGCTGAGTGCCGAATTTATCATGCCAATAGGTGCCGTGGATGCCATAACCTTGATGATAATACATGACAGAGGGGACATTGGGCAGGTCATAAAAAAAAGGTACGACGGGTGGACCGCCCCGCATTCTGTCTTTTAGTAGCTTATACCAGATCTGATATGTGCCGGTTATGGTCGGATTGCTCGGCCGGCCGGTCGCTACATAGGTTGCAAGCACGGGCTGGTTATAAAGGAAAAGAGTTAATACTTTTTTTGTAATATTAACATCAATCCAATATTCATTTTCTTTGACTCCCTGGGGTATTGCAAAAATAGCTGGTGGTTTTGGCTGTTCAATCGGTGTGACAAAGCTGGAAAAAATATAGGCGCCCGGGTGCGCTCCGCCGTCAATTTGCAGCCACTGATCGCTTCCATTGATTGTTTCACCTGAAACTTCTTTTAGAACTTTGACCCGGTTAATTGTAGAGAAAGTATCGAGTCGTTTGGCTTGGTTAGAAGGTTCGGACATCACCGGGGTGCTGGTAGAATTTATTTGTCCCCACCAGCCTAAATATTTAAATCGATCTTCTCCTAAAACGGCTCTGGCAATTGATTTTTGAACACCAAAGTTCCAGGTAAACGCGGTTGCTAGATTTTGAGAATCAATCGCGATTATTTTAATTTTGTAATCGTTGCCGCTCTGAACACTTTGCCTGGTTTCAAAAAGATATTCGTTATTAGATAAATTTTTAATTTGAATATCTACCTTGACATCGTCTAAAAACATTATACCCTGTTTCAGGTCGGTATTTAATTTTGCTTTAGCGGAAATCTGGGCAGAGACGCTATTGATTAAAGATTGGTCGGCTGGCGTAAAGTCGGAAAATTTAGGATATTGAGCCGTCCCGAACGGGAATTTCAAGGTGACGATATTGGCGTCGGTTTGTACTTGGGTTGGCGTTAGCGATCCCTTTCTTTTTATTGTGAGAACAAAAGCATTGCCGATCTGCTCGTGGCTGACATCCTCCACCAGGGGATTGGCGCTTATTTGCTCATATGTAAAATTATTACTTGTTTCCTGAACGTCATTAAAAATTATTTCTGTTTTAGCTTCTTCCTGTATTTCTTTGATCTGGTAGCTTGGAGTTTGGCTGGCGGCACCCTCTAAATTATTAAAAGTAAAACTTATTTCCCCGCAATCTTCTTTGAGGGAGCAGGTTAACTGAGTAATTTGATAACCGGAAGCATATTGGACCTCGTTAAAGGTAAATAATTTTTTTTGTAAAACCGGCCAATAATAAAAAACTGCTGAGGAAACAGCCAGCAAAAAAGCTAATATTAAAATGAATAAAGACCATTTTTTCATATCGGATAAGCAACTTGTATTGGGGTGACCAGAGGGAATCGAACCCTCATTAGCAGAGCCACAATCTGCTGTCCTGCCGTTGAACGATGGCCACCATAAAACAAATTTATTCTAACATTTTTTTAGGAAAAATCAATGAAATAAAAGCCGGGTCACTTTAGACCCGGTTTCGATTCGCGGCGGTGCATTATTTTTTAGGTATTGGTTTAATGACCGTGGTTGTCGGGATTTTTGGTTTAACGATGCGCGGCGGTTGCTTAGTTCTGTCGTCAGCAACAAACTTTCTTTTGGCTAACACTAAAGGCTTAAGTTTGGGCTCTCTAATCGCCATGGCTTTTCCCTCCTTTCTTTTTTAATAAGGACTACTTGCGAATATTCGCTCAAAACGCAAAATATTTAAAATAGTCCGAACGCATTTCGTCCCGCCACGACGGGACGGCGATGGCCAGCTCCCCAAAACAGAGCGGCTTCGCCGCGAACCGGACGATTTTAAGTTTTTCTTTAGTGGCATTAAATCCAAGAATTCGTGAAGCGAATACAAATATGGTTTGAGCCGATGTTTTTCTACGAGTTCTTTTGCGGTTTTGGGTGGCGCGCCCGGTAGGACCTTCATCCCGTTAGACTTGTTTATATCTAACGGGGCGGGTCTACAACTTCTTGGTCTCTTGCACAATGCGCGCCCTGAGGGATTTTCACCCCGTTAGATAAGCTTGCACATCTAACGGGGCAAGCCTCCGACCTTCGGTTCCGACCCGCCTGCCAGCGCCAGTGCCCTCGAGAGGATTTGAACCTCTAATTTCAGTTCCGAAGACTGATGTGATATCCAGTTTCACCACGAGGGCACAGGCATTGGCGGGCAGGAGCCACGTACTCTATCCGCTGAGTCCCGAAAATTAAAAATCTTCAGATTTTATAATTTTCGAGGATCCTCGATTTTTCTCAAAATCAGAGATTTTGGAAAAATCGGGACTAAGGGCGCCCCACTTCGCTCCGATTTTCATCGGAGCTTCGAGGGGCAAGTATTCGGTAAATACCACACTTGCCCTTCCGAAGCTCAAATGCAATTTGAGCGGAGGAGGGAGCTAAGGGCGCTTTTTCTCATTGATAATAACACATTTTTAGAATTTGAAAAGATATAGATTTTGGGTTATGATTAAGTCAATGAAAATTCCTCAAGAAGTCAAAAATATTTTAAAGAATCTGCAGGAAGCAGGTTTTGAAGCGTACGCAGTGGGCGGGTGCGTGCGCGATTTGCTGTTGGGACAAAAGCCCAAGGATTGGGACGTCGCGACCAACGCCAGTCCAGAGAAAATCCAAGAAATTTTTCCGGAAAGTTTTTATGAAAATAATTTTGGGACAGTGACCGTTAAAACCGACTCCCCCGATGAATCTTTGCGCGAAATTGAGGTGACGACTTTTCGCGTGGATGCCAAATACACTGACAAGCGCCATCCCGATTCAGTCAGTTTCACGCGAAATTTAAAGGAAGACCTGGCGCGGCGCGATTTTACGATCAATGCCATTGCGCTATTGCCAATCGCAAATGGCAAATCGCAAATCAATGACGAAAAAAGTGATAAGCAATTTGCGATAAGCGATTTGCGAATTATCGACCCTTTTGGCGGGCAAGATGATTTGAAAAAGGAATTGATCCGCGCGGTGGGCAAGGCAGAGGAACGATTCAGCGAAGATGCTTTAAGAATGCTGCGGGCGGTGCGTTTCGCCGTGGAACTAGATTTCGAGATTGAAGAAAAAACCAAGAAGGCGATTCAAAAAAACTCTGGCTGGTTGCAGGCGATCGCTAAAGAAAGAATAAAAGAGGAACTTGAAAAAATTCTGATGAGCGAGCGAGCCGACGAGGGTATTTTGTTGCTTCATGATTTGGGTTTGCTGGAATTCATTATTCCGGAGCTGGTCAAAGGGGTAGGCGTGGCGCAGAACCGCCATCATATCTACACTATTTTTGAGCACGCAATTTTTTCTTTGAAATTTGCCGCGCAAAAAAAATTTAATCTGGTCGTGCGCCTGGCCGCGCTGCTGCATGATGTAGCCAAGCCACAGACCAAAAGAGGGGAGGGTGCCAACTCCACTTTTTACAACCACGATATTTTGGGAGCAAAGTATGCGGCTCAGATTTTGGAGCGTCTGCATTTTTCCGGTGACATAATTGAGCGAGTCGTCAATCTGATTCGAAATCACATGTTTGTTTATGATATCGGCGCGGTAACTGAAGCTGGTGTGCGGCGGCTAGTGCGGCGCGTAGGACCAGAAAATATGGAAGATTTGATCGCTTTAAGGGTGGCCGATCGACTTGGGTCGGGAGTGCCTAAGGCCCAGCCGTATCGGCTGCGCCATTTTCAATACATGGTGGAAAAAGTACAGCATGACGCCATATCCGTTAAAATGCTCAAAATCAACGGTAACAATATTATGAAAATTTTAAACATTGAGCCCGGTCCCAAAATCGGCGCGATTTTAGACGTGCTATTGGCCGAGGTGATTGAAAACCAGAAATTTAATACGAAAGAATATCTGTCAGAAAGAGTAAAAGAATTAAATCAGATGGATCTGCCGCAATTGCGCCAGATGGCCAAAGAAAGGATTGATGAGAAAAAAGAGGAGGAGGACAAAATTATAAAAAGTAAATATTGGGTGGAGTAAAAATAGGCCGAAAATAAGTTTTATTCAAATATTAATTTTTAATCTTAGAATATTCCCCTCAAGCTTGCTCAAGGATTTTAATGAGGAAGAGTTTGAGAAACCATTGGTTTCTCAATGAAATAATTTCTTATAGATACTATGTCAGCTTGTTGCAGAGTAATTCATCTTTAAAATTTTTATATGTCAAACCCATTCGAAAAACCACCGGTCTTTGATGATTCAATCAAAGCCGCTGAGGCTGAAGAAGAAAAAAAATCGTCTGAAAATGAGCCGGAAAAAAACCCGATTTTCGAAGCCGTAGAAAAAATAAAAGCCGCTGAAGATATAGCAGAAGCACGGCTGATACTGGAGCAGAAAATTTTAAGCGGCGAATTTGCAACAGAAATTGAGTGTTGGAACTATTATGCCGAAGAAGTATTAAAAAAATTTCCGGCCGTAAACAGATATAGTTTGTTTTTTAAAAAGGTGATTAAAGAAACATATGAGGCGAAAAATGGAGTAGAGGCAGTTTTTTCTTATGCGGAAAAAAATACAGCAGACGAACAGGCGCGCTCTGAATTTTTATTTCGTCAAGCCTTTGAGGGAAAACCCGAAGGAGAAATGATGACCGGAAAGGATTTTTTAAATCTTGTGTATCGCCTCAAAAGCGAAGATGATTTCGCGAGAGCATATAATGGACCGAAAGGTTCGTCTCAATCCTTCGCCGGATTTCAGACCGAAGTGGCCATGCCCGAAGAGCATGGAATTCGTATGGTGCCGGTATTTGTGATTAAGGAATCAGCGATATCAGACGAAGACAGAATAAAGGAAATAAATGAACATGAAAAACAGCATACAATCAATCAATTGATTGTGCGGGGTAGAGAAATCTCGCTTTCGCGCAGAGAAAGATCGATTCATTGGAACGATAAAGAGTATCCCAAAGAATTGCTTGACCAAATTGAAAAAAGAGAAGATAAGTCACTAATTGTTGAAAATTTGATAAAAGACGAAATTTTAGCTTATTTTAAAGGGTTGAGGACATATATTCCTGATGATATCGGAGCAAATAAAGAAGTCGTAGCTGTCCTTAAAGATTGTATAAAGCCAAAATTTGCTAGCCCGGATGAGGGTTATTTGAAGAAGTATTTAAACTCAAGGGTTGATAGTTTTAATCTAGGGATAGAAATTAAAAAGCAGGTAGAACGGGCTATTAAAAGCGCGGAGAATGGAATCGATGCCTTCGGCGAGCTAGTTGAAATTTACAATCATGACATGGATATGGCGCACAATGTTTTAGATCAGTTCCCGTTGAAGCAATGGCCGGCGGTTGTAAGGTTGATCAAAATGCGCCAAGGGAAAAAAGAAAAAGGAGGATAAAATTATAAAAAGTAAATATTGGGTGGAATGAAAAAAATCATTATCGCCGACAACGGCGAGCCGCTGGTTCAAATAAAAAAATATTGCCCGGGAGTCCTGTTACGCCAATACGAAAAAGGCGGCACTTCTAGAATTAATAATTTAAAAGTAAGAAAATCCGTCGCCAGGATGCTTGGGCAAGCACAGTCTTTTTTGCCGCGAGATATTCATTTGATGGTGCGTGACGCTTGGCGACCGGTTGCCGTACAGCGCCAACTTTTTTTAAACTGGAGAAATAGAATCCAGCGGCTGAATCCAGACTGGTCCGCAGTGAAAGTTAATAAAGTCGCTTCAAACTATGCCGTGCCGTCGGAAAGTAAAATTCCCAGCGGCCATCTGACCGGCGGGGCGGTCGATGTGACGCTCTGCTATAACGCCAAGCTGCGGCTGCCCATGAAAACAAAAAAAGTATCTTTTAAAGAACAGACATCAACTAAAGCCTATAAAAAATTGCCGCCAAAAATTGCCCAAAATCGAAAAATTCTGTACCAGGCCATGAGCCAAGCCGGCTTTTCAAATTTGTCGCGCGAGTGGTGGCATTTCAGTTTCGGCGATTGGTGGTGGGCCAAAAGGACGGGTGCCAAAAAGACGCACTACAATAAAATCGTAAAATGAGATATAATTAAATTAAAAATATGGATTTAAAGGAACTCCAAAAACGTATCTACGAAAAAAAGGGTGACAATATCGAGGGCCGACCAGAAGCGCCTCAGATTTTTGAACCTGGTCACGAATCAATGACACCGCCCCCCGAGACGCCGCAGTGGTCAGAAAATGATGCCAAAAAATTAGCGTTCGGCAACACAATCAGAAAAATCCTTTGGGGAGCGGGGATTTTAGCCGCCGCCACGGCGGTGGGTTTAGTGATTTGGTTAATTTTAAGACAAGGCCAATCATTTGATAAAACGAAAGTAGCGCTGAACATTTACGGCCAGGATAGAATTGTGAACGGTGAAGAAATTAACTATGTGGTCAGTATTAAAAACAACACCAACATTACTCTTCAAAACACGGTTTTAGATTTTATCTATTCGCAACAGTCGGCCCCTTCCGACAGCCAGGGATTGAAACAACAGGGAAATTTGCCCGTTAGCACCAAAAACCTGGGAGATATCGGGGCGGGACAAGAAATGCGGCTGGAATTTAAAACAAGAGTTTTGGGAGACAAGGACAGCCAGCAAAATTTTTCCGCCAAACTAACCTATCGGCCCAGCAACTTCAACTCAGATTTTAATGGCGAGACGAACTTTAGCAGCACAATAATTTCGGTACCCTTGGTACTGAATTTTGATCTGCCAGAAAAAATAGTTTCGGGCCAGGAAGTCAACTTTACTTTGGAATACCTAAATACCTCAGATATCACATTCAGCGATTTTAAAATCAAGCTCGATTATCCGGCCGGGTTCAACTTTGAGAACTCTTATCCTTCGCCAAGTGAGGGCAATAATGTCTGGCCACTGGCCGAAATAAGCAGTCAAGAGGAAGGACAGATCATGATTCGGGGCACGCTAAACGGCGAGGAAGGAGAAAGTAAAATTTTTAATGCGCAAATCGGAACCCAAAAGGACGAAAATTTTATTGCCTATGCCCAAACCCTGGCCTCGCCGCAAATTTCAGTTTCCCCGCTATATGTTGAGCAAACCTTGAACAATAACGAAAAGCTCACAGCCGACCTCGGCCAAACCTTAGAGTATAAAATAAAATATCGAAATACCACTTCCGTGACCATCGGCCCGGTTGTTATCTCTTTGAAAATTGACAGCCGGGCGGTCGACTGGGCAACTATCAGGTCTTTTAACGGATTTTTTAGTAGCATTGATAATACCATTACCTGGAACGCTTCTTCTTTACCCGATTTAAATTCTTTGAGAGGAAATCAAGAAGGCGAAATTAGTTTTACTTTACGACTTAAAGATAAATTGCCAATCAGCAGCTTTTCCGATAAAAACTTTACCATTGTCACCACTGCCCAGATCGATTCGCCCAATGTGCCGATAACTCTGGTCGGCACGCAACTGAAAGGAACAAATCAAATGACAGTCAATGTAAAATCGCGTTTAAGCTTGAATGTTAAGGGTTATTTCAACGATAATTTAATGCCAAATTCCGGTCCGATCCCGCCGCGGGTCGGTCAGCGAACGACCTATACGATTTACCTGCAGCTATTGAATGTATCAAACGACCTGAGTGATGTTACGGTGGAAGCTTCTTCGCTTCCTTCTGTTCAATGGCTTGACAGAATTTACCCGGTCGGGGAAGATTTGAGATACGACGCGGCGACCGGCAAGATCGTCTGGCACATTGATAAATTACCCGCTGCCACCGGAATTTTATCGCCGGTCAGACAAGTCGTATTTCAGGTCGCCTTTACTCCTTCTGTTTCTCAAGTTTTCGGTTCTGCTGATATCGTGCAGGCGGCCAAAGCGACCGGCACCGATCTTTTTACGCAGGACGTTATTACAACCGATGAAAAAACTTTAAGTACCGCTATGCCTGACGATCCGATAATTGGCGGCCATTCGGAAAAGGGGATAGTGCAGCCATAAATTTTTTAATTTATAATAATTGAATTTGGTGGCTTGCAAACGAACTCAAAAATTGCAAATGTTTGAAATCAAAAAACAAAAAAATAAATCAGATCAGCGCATTGGTCTAATAAAGACAAGGAAGGGAGTCCTCAAGACTCCTGTTTTTATGCCTATTGCAACTAAAGGCGCAGTGAAAAATCTGACGCCGGAAGAGCTGAAAGAATTGGGTGCGGAACTAATTTTGGGAAACACCTATCATCTTTGGCTGCGGCCGGGCAGCGAAGTCATCAAAAAAGCGGGCGGATTGCATAAATTTATGAACTGGTTTGGACCGATTTTGACTGATTCGGGCGGGTATCAAGTTTTTTCGCTTGGCGAAAAAAGGGGAGAGCGACGAGACAGTAATTCTGTAAAAATTACTGATGCGGGTGTCCAATTCCGCGACCCATTTGACGGCAAAAAACATTTTTTGACACCCGAAAAATCGATTGAAATTCAGCTTGATTTGGGCTCCGACATTATAATGGTTTTGGACGAATGCCCAGCTTTTCCGGCAACCCGTCAACAAGTTGAAAAAGCAGTTAAGCGGACAAGTGAGTGGGCGAGAAGATGTAAGGATTTTTTTGAGAAAAAAATAAATTCCAAAATCCAAATTTCAAATTCCAAACCGCTAGGTCCATCCCGGACGGGTCTAGGACAAAATCCAAAAACTAGAGCCCGAAGAAATCATCCGCTCTTATTTGGGATTGTTCAGGGCGGAATTTACGAAGATTTACGTCAGCGCAGCGCCAGAGAACTTTTAGAAATTGGTTTTGACGGCTATGCCATCGGCGGAGTAGCGGTCGGGGAGCCAAGAGAATTTTTAAAAAAAGTTTTAAACTATGTTTTGCCGCTGCTGCCTGAAAACAAACCTCGCTATTTGATGGGCTTGGGGAGACCCGAAGAAATTGTGAGCGCGGTTAAAGCCGGAATTGATATGTTCGATTGCGTGATTCCCACGCGAGAAGCAAGGCATGGAAGAATTTATAAGTTCAAAGCTTCGTCATTGCGAGCGAAGCGAAGCAATCCCGCGGGATCGCCACGTCCCGCCAAGGCGGGACTCGCGACGACGAGCGATTTCTACGAAACCCTGCAGATCAATAAAACAAAGTTTGCTAGAGATTTCGAGCCAATTGATAGTAATTGTTCCTGCTATACTTGTCGAAATTTCTCCCGCGCCTATTTGAATCATTTGTTTCGAACAAATGAACCCTTGGCGCTGCGGCTGGCCACAATACATAATTTGAAGTTTTATTTGGAGCTGATGGAGGGGTTAAGGAAATAAAGTTTTCCCTCCCCTTTAGAAGGGGAGGGTTAGGGTGAGGTCCCATGGCTACAGATTTGTTTAATTTAAAATCGGTAGAGGAAAAAAGAAGATGCCTAAGACACCGGATGACTAAGGCATAGGGCCTTTTATGGTTTAAATTAAAAAACAGACATCTTGGATTCAAATTCCGCCGCCAATACAGTATCAGAAAATATATTGTTGATTTTTGCTGTCCGGAGTTGAGTCTTATTATTGAGATAGACGGCGGCGTTCATTTTTATAGCGAAAACGAATTGACTGATTCAGAAGGGCAAAAATTTTTGGAAAAATTAGGATTTAAAGTTCTCAGATATACTAACTTGGAGATAATCTATAACATAAAATCTGCGCTGGAAGATTTAAATAAAAGATTAAATCATATTTTACCTCACCCCCGAAAAGGGGCGAGGCCCCCTCGGGGCTTTTCGCCCAGCCCTCTCCTTAGCAAGGAGAGGGAGAAAAGGTTGACTATTTAATGCCGTCTCAAAAACGACAATTCGGCGATGCGGGCGAGGAGGCCGGAGTTAAGTTTTTGAAACAAAAGGGCTACCAAATTTTAGAGCGAAATTTTTTGTTAAGAGGCGGGGAATTGGATATTATCGCGGCAAAAAGATCTTTTTTGGGAAAATTGAGAGAAATAGTATTTGTGGAGGTTAAATCAATCGAGGGAGAGGGCAGTGCGCTTGATTTTTCCCTGGCCGCGCGCAACGTCCACTTTTCAAAACAGCAGCGGCTCATTCGCACCGCCAAAACTTATTTATCACAAAAGAAAATTCCGCCGGAGACTCCCTGGCGGATTGATGTTTTAATCGTGGCTCGCGATTCGCGCAGCGGTTATATCAAAATTGAGCATCTGGAAAACGCAGTTTGGGGATAAAATCCCCACACCTAATCTGGATAGATGAAATTTACCATATAAATTTCATCAAAATCTAGAAGAATTACTTAGGGAATCATAAAAAACTTTTTTCTATATACAAGTCTTATTTTTTATCTAAATCTAGACTAGGTTTGGGGATAAAAAAAGGCGTAACGAATTAGTTGGTACGCGCGGTGCCGCAGCAACGCAGCAAGCCGCTAAAATTCGCTACGCCAAGATAATCTGGGCGTTGTCTCGTAGTGAAAACGAGACCCCATACCGTGAGATTCAGGCAGCATGGCGCCCATTAGAAACCGTTAGGAACAAATCCTGCGGAAGGATTTTGCGGTTGCCATGACTGGGTAGGCCATGGGGATCGTTGGTTTTCCTTCCGCAGGAAATAAAAGGTGTGATTACCCGCAGGGAGAGAAGCTTTTGGTTTTAGTACCTGGAGTTCGGCCCGCGCTTAGGCATGGATAAAAGTGGTTTGCCACCCTCATGCCGTTTTTCGTTGCGTGACCTCGCTCCTGACGCGTTTTAAGCGTCAGCTAGCACTACGGCTCATCAGCCGGTCCGCTCACTCTCCCCGCAGGCACTGAAAATTAAAGGGCTAAAACCTACGGCAGGGGCGAAGGAAGCTCTGCCCATGACCAATCGCTCGTTCGAGCCCCTCGCTCCCACCGCAGGCACTATTAAATTCGGTAGTTATAATTATAGAAGAGGTAAAAAAACTTGTCAATAAAAGAAAAAAAAGCTATGCTGAAGATATAAAAATTGTCATTCCGAGCGTAGCGAGGAATCTCCCGTGCCTGCGGGCCGACATAAAGTCGGAGATTCTTCGGCCTTCGGCCTCAGAATGACAAAATGCAGAATGTCTAATGACTTGATGGAAAAAATTGTGGCGCTTTGTAAGAGGCGAGGCTTTGTTTATCCGGGTTCGGAGATTTACGGCGGGCTGGCCAATACTTACGATTACGGCCCTTTGGGCGCGGAGCTAAAAAACAATATTAAGGCGGCTTGGTGGAAATATTTTGTGCAGGAGAGAAGCGATATGGTCGGTCTGGACGGCGGTATAATTTTAAATCCCGAGGTCTGGAAGGCATCCGGTCACATCAAAAATTTTAAAGACGCGTTGGTTGAATGTAAAAATTGTCATCACCGTTTCCGGCCGGATAAATTAGCCGACTCTTCAAAATGCCCGGATTGCGTCGGTCCGTTAACCGAGCCCAGATCGTTTAGTGGGCTTTTTGAAACAACTATCGGACCAGTGGAAGGGGAGGGAGCGGTGGCGTATTTGCGTCCGGAAACCGCTCAGAACATGTTTGTCAATTTCAAAAATATTTTGGATTCCACCAGCGTTAAAATTCCTTTCGGTCTGGGGCAGGTAGGCAAAGCGTTCCGCAACGAGATTACGACCGGTAATTTCATTTTTCGGACAATCGAGTTTGAACAAATGGAAATTGAATATTTTATTGCGCCCCAAGCGGACTGGAATAAAATTTTTGAGGAATGGCTTGAATATATCTATGGCTTTGCCGACCGGATCGGCTTAAGCCGCCAAAATTTTTATAACCACGAAATCCCGGAAGCAGAGCGCGCTTTCTATTCCAAAAGAACAGTCGATATTGAATACAAATTTCCTTTTGGCCAGGACGAGCTTTGGGCGATAGCTTATCGGACCGATTATGATTTATCGGCGCATCAGGAAATTTCTGGCAAAAGCATGGAATATTTTGATGAGCAAACAAAGAAAAAATACATTCCTCACGTCATTGAGCCGACCTTCGGCGCTGACCGGACGATGCTGGCAGTTTTGGCCGAGGGTTATAGCGAAGAAGGGGAGAGAGTAATTCTGAAACTGAATCCCAAAATTGCGCCCTACAAAGTCGCGGTATTCCCATTGCTGGCGAACAAGCCTCAACTGGTTGAATTGGCTCGCAAAATTTATTCTGATTTGAAAAAAGAATTTATGGCGGCCTGGGACGAGCGCGGCAATATCGGCAAGCGCTACTTCGCTCAGGACGAAATCGGCACGCCCTTCTGCGTGACCGTGGATTTCGATTCGCTGGAAAAAGACGATGTCACGGTGCGCGACCGCGATACGATGAAACAGGAAAGAATTAAAATTAGCGATTTAAAAAGTTATTTTAGAGAACAAATTAATAAATAAATTAAAACGCATGGCGATAATAAAAATAAGAGAGCTAATCGGTACCTCCGAAAAAAGCTTTGAAGACGCCCTAAAAACTTTAGTGGAACATCAAGTTAAGGCCGGCAAAAAAGTAACCGGCGCCAAGATTTTAAGCGAGTCAGTGGAAATCAAGGACGGCAAGATCGTTGAATATAAAGTAAATGCCAAGGTGGCGTATAAGTGGGAGGAATAAGTTTGCCGCTTTTTTGGCAGCAAAAAAGCGGCGGAAAAAACTGCGCGCAGGGCGTAAAATTTTGAGAAATTCTCGGGCTCGCCTCGCTAAAATCGCTATGCACCGTCAACCACAGCACGCGATTTTTTCACGCTCAGCTCGCCCTGAATTTAAACAAAATTTTCGCCAATGCGCTGGCTAAAAACGACGAACGAGGATAGGCCTGTCAAATAGTTGACAGGTTGTTTTATTTATGATATACTAAAACAATTGAAAATAAGGCAAAATCGGTTAGTTCTTTTTGCCTAAAATAAGGCAGTTTACACTGAGGGTCTCTCCCGAAGTGCCTCAGAAACCAGGGAGTCTGGGTTATCTCAGATTCTCTGCTTTCTGGGGCATAAAAATATTTTTGGTAGTTAAATAAAAAAAAGGAGGTGCTCCATGAAATACTGGTTCGTAATCCAGCTCTGCCGGTATACCTCAAGCGGAATGATAGTAGCTATCATGACGCTTGAGGATTGCCCGGAGGTAGTCCATTACGGAACAATTGAAAGCATTAAGGCTCTCTTGGGCTCATCCTTGAGCTCATCCGAATGGATTGGCGCGGGCAAAGACATCCTCTGGCCGTTTGCCTTGCGGCAAGATGGTGTCAGAGACACCGAGCTTGAAGGCGAACTTGAAAAATTCGCCAAGAGCATCCTCGGAAGACAAAAATAAGAAGACAGAGAATTTCCTTGGGAGTTCCCAAGGAAATTCTCCATATTTTTTGAAAGTATAAAAAACTTCAAAAAGGAGGTAAATCATGCCAGAGGTGGTCGTCTACGAGAAAGTTGCCACAGAGGATTTGGAGCTTATCTGCGCGGGTTGCGACGAAAAATACACCATCGAAAAAGTTCCGGTGTATCATAACTGTCGCGTGAAGTATGAAGACGGCACTGAACATGCTTGGAAAAAGTTCTACGCGCTGGATGAAAAAAGCGCAAAATGTCCTAAATGTGCAAAAAAATAGAGACTCAATTTTGGCGGGCGAGTGAAAATAATTCACAACTTCACGAGCCCGCCCTCTTCTCCGAGGTCTTGTGACTAACATCTGCCACAAGGCTTCAGAGAAGGGGTTCTATAAAAAAAGAAAAAGGAGGACAAGCCATGGATAACGAAAAAGTTCGATTTATTCGGATGGGAGTCGAACCTGTCGCTCGCGCTCTTATTGACGCAGAGGAGAGATACCTTACTGATTCTAAGGCCGGACCTGGTGAAGATTATCTAAAAATAGTAGACATGCCCGCTTTTGATGCCCAGACTTTGATGCAGAATCTGGGAAACGTTATCAATGGCGTTTCTGAGCGAGACACCCAGCGATACCTCGTTCCGGACCGGTGGCGTATCTCTACGGCCCTTCGGTCAGAGCGCGATAAACTGGTCACATTGAAGGGCGTCGCAGCCGGGAATCGGATAGCAGCCTGCAATCGGCTGATGAAAGCGTTGCGGGGCCGCCGTCAGGTCTATTAAATTAAAAAATTTTCTCGGGAGAAAACAAATTCTCCCGACCTTCTCCGAGAATTTATAAAAAATTGAATTTTCGGAGAAGAGTAGTTCCAAAAAAATAAAATAAGGGGGTGAAAAATGCGGATTGTTCTTTTCTTGGTAGGGTTATTGATTACAGCCGCTGTCCGTTGGAGCCAGGTTTTCGTTGCAGGTTTGTCCTGCATATTGACGGCCCTAGGGAAAGACAGGTTAAACGAATAAGACAAAAAGGAGACTAGTATGGAAGTAATAATTTTAAGGCTTAGAAGATTTCTGCAAAGAAAAGGGGAAATTGCCTTCTGGCTATTCCCGCTTGGGATGATAATAGATTCTTATGGGGATAAGAAAGAAAAAGGTTATCTCCCTATAGCGACTTATCCAGCGTGCGGAATTATCGAGGGGACGAAATTGGCTATCATATTTTACCTCGTGCAATTAATCGGGGGTGTTTCATAATAGCATCCCATTCTCGAGGCCTTCATCGCGAAAACCAAGTAAACTTGGCGCGACAATCGTCGCGAAATCTAAGAAAACTTAGCGCGATGAAGGCCTTTTTTTATTACATGCGAAGACGCTTATGCGAAAAAGTATTTTGACGTGCGACGTCCAAAAATTAACGTTAATATCGGGATGTCGCACGTCGGCGGATTGATTTATTTGATATTTTTATTTTACGTGTTAGGATGACAGCATAAATATCGCGAATTAATCACTAATTTCTTCACGTATCGCGCGAATATTTGTGATATTTGTGGCGACATTCGCGAAAATTAGCGAAAGAAATGTTTAAAAAATCCACTCTCAAAAACGGCTTGCGGCTGATTTTGGCGCCGATGCCAAGTAGCCAGACCTTAACGGTGTTGGTACTTTTTGCGACCGGCTCAAAATACGAAACAAAAAATATTAACGGGCTTTCGCATTTTCTGGAACATATGTTTTTTAAAGGCACAAAGAAACGGCCCGACACTCTGGCCATTGCCGAGACACTGGATAGGGTAGGGGGCCGCTACAACGCTTTCACCTCAAAAGAATATACCGGCTACTGGGCCAAAGTTGCCAATGACCACCTGGTTTTGGCGCTGGATTGGGTGGCAGACATCTTGTTGAATTCCAAATTTGAGGCGGCGGAAATTGAAAAAGAGCGAGGCGTCATCACCGAAGAAATCAATATGTATCTGGATACGCCCATGGTCTATGTGACCGAGCTTTGGGAAGAGCTGCTTTATGGAGACCAGCCGGCCGGCTGGCAGGTGATTGGCACTAAAGAAAATATTGCCAAGATGTCGCGAACGCAGTTTTTGGAATATTTTAAAACTCACTATCGGACAAAAAATGCGATTGTTTGCTTGGCGGGCAAGTTCGATAAAGCAGCACATCAGCAGGTTGAGAAATTTTTCGGCCGTCTGTCCAAAGGGCTTGAAACAAAAAAATTGGCAGTGAAAGAGAAACAATCAAAACCCGAAGCTTTAGTGTTTCATAAAGAAACCGACCAGACGCATTTGTGCCTGGGCGTGCGGGCTTACGATATTGAGCACAAGGACCGCTACGCCTTGGCCGTGCTTGCCAATATTTTGGGCGGGATGATGAGCTCGCGCCTTTGGATTTCCGTGCGGGAGAAAAAGGGATTGGCTTATTATGTGCGCACCAGCGTTGAAAATTATACTGATTCTGGCTATTTGGTGACGCAGGCGGGCGTGGCGCATGCTCGCGCGGAGGAAGCAATTAGCGAAATTTTGAAGGAATATCAAAAAATTCGCGACAAAAAAATCGGTGCCTCCGAGATTAAGAAAGCCAAAGACAATATCAAGGGAGTCACTCATTTGACGCTTGAAACTTCGGACGAGATGGCGGCCTGGGTGGGCATGCAGGAAATTTTGAGAAAAGAAATTCTGACGCCCGAGCAAGTTTTCGCCAAAATAGAGGCGGTCAGCGTAGCTGACTTAGCCCGCGTCGCCCGCGACATTTTACAGCCCGCCAAACTTAATTTAGCCTTAATTGGACCATTTAAGGAAAAAGAAAAGTTTGAGAGGTTGCTGAAAATATAAGACAAAAATAAGATCCTCAATTCATCTTGAGCCGTAAAATAAATATTTGGAAAAGGCGAGGTAAAATTTAAAAATGGGAATTAAAGGTATTCTTGAATTCTTAAGAACATTAGAATACAACCGTAGAAATGATGTTACATATTTATGACAAACGAAACTAAAAATTTTAGGCAATTGGAAAGAATTGTCAGGGGATTTTCAAATCATCGCCGGATTGAGATATTAGAATTGTTAGCTAAGCAGCCCGAGCTTTCCGTGATTGAGATATCAGAGAAATTAAAAATAAATTTTAAAACCGGCTCCGAGCACATTCGTCGGCTTGCTATCGCGGGGCTCGTGATTAAGCGCTCGGCCGGGAACTCCGTGCGTCACAAACTTACAGATCGGGGAGAAGGTATTCTTAAATTCTTGAGAACATTGGAATAAAACAAGAGCAGGATAAATTTAACTTTGATGCAAAACCCCATTTGGTATTAGTTATCCTTCGCTGATATTGCTTTGGAAGACTAAGACGGCTTAAGTCGTAGCCTGATTATCTGCTAAAACAGTCCCAAGGGGGCTACTTCCATATAGCGACTACGGGCAAATGATACGAATAAAAAAAGGGATTGTACTTACCCCTACCTGATTTGATTTAGGCGTGGGGGCTTGCTAAAAATTTAAAAATAGAATAGAGTGAAACATTATGAAAAACCATTTTCTGGCAACAGAAAATGGAGGGGCCAAGCGGTTTTCCGTTTGGCTTTTTTTTGCACACGAATAGCGCAAAGTCCCGCACGGCGGGACGTTATACGAATGCGCCCACACGAATAACAAAATAACTAATTTAGCTCGGAGGCGAGCTGATAAAAATGAAAGACAAATATCACAAAAAAATAATTTTAGTTATTTTTATAGCTATTTTAGTCATAAGTTTTATTTTTTCTCAGGGCTTGAAGCGTCCGATAAATGCAGCAGTTATGGTTTATTCATATATAAGCAATCTTTCTGTTTCGCCAGCTGTGATTTCTTATTATCAGGAACGGGACGGCTATGTTTGTATTAAGGCCTATCCCTATTTTCCTGAATATATAGATCCTGAATATCCACAAGACCCACCATCTCCTTACACTGATTACGCTCACCCAACAAATATTTATAAAAGCTCAATGGAGCTGGTCGGCCCAAAAACTGTTTTTTGGCAAGGGAAAGATGAAAATGGCAATATGCTTGGCGCGGGGTTTTATAAATTGGAAGCAATGATTCACTCGGCGCCTAATTGCGGCTGGCCGCCAATCAGCAGTTATGCCGAGTCAGCAGAAATTGAAATTAAAGCGTCCGATTTGCCAGACAGCTGGTCTTTTGCGATTATTAGCGATTTGCATGTGGGGCAAGGGGTATCAGATTACGGCGCTGCCACTTGGGATGACGGGAACACAGGCCAAGAGCCTATTAATTCTGCTACTTTGTTAAGAGATATTATTAATCAGATAAATTCTAACAAAGAAAAATATAATATAAAATTTGCTGTTGTTACAGGTGATTTTACAAATAGTGCAGAAATATCAGAATTATATAAAGCAAAAGAAATTTTGAATACTTTAGATTCGGATATTCCATGGATCCCTGTAATAGGCAATCATGATGTCTGGCCGTATTATGGACCCAACCCAGATTTTATAAACCGCGAAGCCGAAATGGCGCCTACGCCGCAAGAAAATCAATATGGTACAGATGAATATTTTTATAGTATATTTAACTCTCAATATAAAAAATTAAAAACAATTTTTCCTGGTTGGCAAAAGGACGAAATTCGCGTTTTAGACCCGGACACGAACCCGGCTTATCACAGCCATTTTGAGAATTTCTATTTTGATTTTAATGGCTACCATTTTATTGGTCTTGATTTTGATGACCGCAATATAGAGATTTATCCATTAAAAGGAGCAGCCGCAAGAGGTAATTTACATGATTTTGCAGGCGGAACGTGGCAATGGCTTTTGAATCATTTATCGCAATATTTAAGCGAACATCCTGAAAGTAGCGAAAATATTATATTATTTGCTCATCATCCATTTGGGAAGCATTTTGAAAAAATGGTTTATAATATCGGATTTACTGATGATGAATTGAATACTATTAAAAATCTTCTATCAAATTATAACGATAAGATTTTGGGAGAATTTGCTGGTCATACGCATGAAAATAATGTTTTTGATTTAGGAGGAGTGATGCAGGTCATTGAAACTGCCGCCAACGTCGATGGGTCGCTGGCCCGCGTTGTCCAATTCTATCCCGACGGTACAATCAACTATTCAAAGATGTTACCAGAGAGCGCGATGTATGCAAGAACTCAATCTCCGGTTGACTTGGAGCTGATTGATCCGGATGGATTTAAAATCAATAAGCAATTAAATCAAATTCAAGAAGCCAGTTATTCTGAGGAAGATATTGATGGCGATGGTGAAATTGAAGACACAATTGAAATTCCGGAACGAAAAATGGGGAATTATCAAGTAAGAGTTATTCCAGAGCCAGGCGCCGTGTCTGAAGATACATACACTCTTGAAGTCACTACCCTTGAAGACATTTTTGGCTACACGCCTCTTTTATTAGTAGAAAATATTCCTATAAGCGAAATTCCAAGTGAACCCTATTCTGTCGAAATAAAAGAAAGGCAAAACACAAATCTTGTTTATAATGGAGAAGTAACCGGCCAATATTCTGATTCAGTTAATTTAAGCGCCGTCTTAACCGATGGCAGCAGCGTCCCTCTTGCCAATAAATCAGTTATTTTTAAAATTGGTGAACAATCAGTTTCCGCTGTCACTAATTCAAGCGGAATCGCCAGCGCTTCGCTAATTTTAAATCAGATACCAAGTAAAGATTATTTAGTTGAAGCTTCTTTTGTTGGCGATGAAGATTTTCTGCCTTTTTCTGATTCAAAAGACTTTGAAATTTTAAAGGAAAATGCCGTCATTAATGTTTTAGATAAAGAAGGATTTACGTTTGATAAAACAGCTCTGGAAGCAGAAATTGAAGACGAGGACGGACAAAGTCCTTTGCCAGGATTTGAAGTTGAGCTTAAAATAGATGGTAGAGTATTGGGAATGGCCCAAATTGATAAAACGGGAATGGCAACTTCCATCTGGCAAGACGACCTAATTCCAAAAGAAATAACGGAAAATTATCCCATAGAAGTTATTTTCGCGGGCAATGATTATTATCAGCCAGCGGAGGGACAAGCTAATTTTGTTCTCAAGAGCGCCAAATGGTTAAAACAAGGCGCTGTTTCGGAATTGGAAGCAGCTAAAACTGGCGATTGGAAAACTAATTTGGAAATTGAGGCAGCCAAAAAACTGATTCAGAATAGCTTGAATGATAGTTTATGGCTTGATGCTTCGCATATAATATTCTTTGAAAAAAATTGTTCCAAACAAGGCCAGGCAGAAGTCGATTTTGATAAAATAGACCCGCAGAAATTATTTGATGCCGGCAATACCAACGGCATAAATAAAAATTGTTCCTGGTTTAAATCCGGTTTAAGAGTCTTTGGCGAGGAATATTTAGCGACTAGACTCTTGCAGAAAAAAATTGCCAATAAGCCGATTATCGGAAAGTTAACAAAGGCAGACCAACTTTTGGCAAAAATCGCGCTTTATGATGCTGAAAATACGATTGTTCAAAACCCCGCTTATCAAAAGATAGTTCAGAATCACATAGCAAAAGCTAAAGAAAATCTTACAAAAGCAGAAGGGTTTTTGAATAGCCAGCCAGATAAAGCGATTATAATGTCGGCTATTTCTTGGCTCCGTTCTCAATTGGTCATTAAATTTGCGAATTTATAAATTAACAAAAGTAATTATTAAAATTATTAATATGAGTAATATGGGCGATCCAATTATGAATTCTAATACTAAAAATAAACCTAAAACCTCTTTAATATTTGGCATTTTCAGTATATTGCTGCCAGTTTTTTGGATAGTGAGCGAAGTAATCTTGAGGGCAAATATATTAGGAGAACTAACCGGTTTTTTTAGTAAAACCTTTCCTTTGTTGAGTTTAGTAACGGGTTTGATAATTTTTATTGTGCCTGGAATATTAGCAATTTTGGGATTAATTTTAGGGATAAGAAGCCTTAAATTAGTAAAAAGACAAGGATCCTTACTAGGGACATCACTTACGTTTGTAATTTCTGGTTTGGTTTTATGTGTATTGGGTCTACTATTTTGGTTATTTGAATTGTGGATTGTTTATGGTATTGCAAATTCTTAAATCTAAATAATTCTGACGAGGAAAAGGAATTATTATTCCGTCCGGAAAAATTAAACCTGGCCTTAATCGGGCCGTTTAAGGAGAAGGAAAAGTTTGAGAGGTTGCTGAGGATTTAACTTTTTAACTAGTTACCTGTGGATAATAAATTTTCATGATTTTTTACTTTTGTTATAATAAAATAAATGAGTAAAACAGAAGAAATTTTACTTTTTATTCTAGATAGGGCTCATAAGGCTGGAATTAAAGATTTATCGAAATTTCAGCTTTTTAAGATTTCGTATTTATTGCAGGTTTTATCATTAAAATTTGCTGGAACTTTTTTAATACCAAATATTACATTTGTGCGTGATAAAAATGGTCCAATTTCGGTTGAGATTTATTCAGCAACGGAGAAACTTGTTAAGCAGGGTTACATAAAAAGAGAGACAAAAGAGAATAAAGAATATGGCTTTTCGAGAGATGCCCATAGTTTGGTAAAAAAATTGCCGAAACTTTCATTAAGTACGGGGCAGATGATATTTTTAGATAATTTTTTATCGAAGCTATTGCCGTTAACTCAGAAGAAATTAAAGGAACTTGCATATAAAACCGAGCCAATGCAAGAAATTATAAAGGAAGAGAAAGGGTCGGTTATAAAAAAAGGTTCGGTTATTGATTTCAATTCAGTTATTGTTGATTCGGACGTGGTGGAGGGGTATTCAGATACAAATACTCCATGAGCTTTAAACCGGGGGATATTCCATTTTTTTCTCAGTATCAGTTCACTGATACTGGTGAAGTAAGAAAACATTTCGGTTTAGTTTTGCTTCCGGAAGAAGCAACTCAATATCAGAACAGTCTTTTGTGTTGCGTCATTACCCACCAGGAAACTAAATGGTGGGCTTTATTATTAGAATGCAAAAAATATACTTTTTTTTCATGCGATAGTTTTGCCTGTTTTAATAGAAAAGATTTGGTTTCAAAAACAGGATTAGCGAATGGAGCCCAACCAAAGGGCAATCTTGATAAAGATGACTTGAAGAAAGCCTTTAAAATGCTCAAAGCTTCTCTTTTCCTTATAAAAGATCTTGCGAGCGATCCTTTTTTAAGAGGAACTATTATTTATGAATGGAAGCAGGTTTTGAAAACTTTAAAATAGCTTATTTCTGAAAACGGCTCAAACATTCTTTATTTTTACGATAAGATAAAAACTAAAAACTCCCACCCGTTTTTGCGGCTGGGGGTTTTGTTTAGCTGATGGGACGTTTTTGAACTTTATTGATGGGGCGGATTGGTTCAGAATTTCTTTTAAGTAATTAATAACTTTAGAGCTGCCACACTGAAATAGCCTAAATTAGACTAGTTAAAACTCCTTGTAGAATTTTTTAAAAAATTTATAACTCTACGATTCTGAAGGGTGGAAAGAAAATTGGTATTGTAATAGGCTGGATTTCTGTGCCATCTACTTGCATTGCTGAGTTTAAACAAGTTTGTGTGTTTTGTTCCCAACGACTATTAATTTGAATATTTACTCTGGGATTAAAACCATCTTTTGTTTTGACATAAGTCCAACCATATTTATTACCAGCTTCAATTTTATAAAGCATATAAGGGTAAGCATGTTGTCCGATTGGATTTCCCTCACAATTTAATGCTTCGTAGAGCGTCGAGGCGCTAACATTTTCGTTATTAATTTTCATTAGCCTCATATCAACCCTAAGAACAAGGCTTAAATCTCTATTCCAAACGTCATGAGTTAACTCATTTACTGTGCCGGCATAAACACCTACTTCGTTATCTTGACTATCAAGAATTATAACGTTCGTCCCCGAAGGACCCGCTGGTCCTTGTTCTCCTTGCGGGCCGGGTGAGCCCGTTGGGCCGGGAAGTAGCTGAATGCTGGTTATTTGGGCCTGAAGGCCAGCGACAGCGTTATTTAATTGCTGCTGGAGACCGGTAATGGCGTCCCAAATCTCTTTGAACGGGTCGCCTTTTGCGGCATATGTAAGCGTTGTTGAAACTGCTAACAAAGCCGCTATTACGATAAACGAAATTAAATATTTTTTCATATTAATATTTTCCTTTCTTCCTCCTTATCCTATTATTTTAAACCGATGTCTTTTAAAAAATTATGGATATCTTTTTTCGTATAATTCATTGTATCTATTCCAAAAATCATTTCTTGACGCGTTCTCTGCTTCTGTATCTGATTCTGATTTAGTTGAATTAAAAAAAGTATAAGCTGCAATTGTTTCATTGGAATAAACATTTTTTATGTATTCGCTGTAGTAAACATCTACAGCATCTTTAGTTGCTTTATAAAAACAAGTATTAAGAGGTTTATTATAGTGAAATTCGGGGTTGGTTATAATTACGTTAATTTTTTCTACTTCATTTTTATCTTTTTCAAACAGGGCGTATCCAAGTTTTTGGCAATCAGCTATCTTGTCGTCTAATTCTTTTGCTTCTTTTTCTAATTGAGCTTGTTCTTCTTTCAACACTTTGTCTCGCTGGGCTTGTTGTTCTTTTTGTGGAAGGAAAATCACATAGTAATAAAAAAAGGAAACGCCGATTAAAATTACAGCCGAAGCGAAAGATAGTTTAAACCAGTTTTCTTTTAGAAAGTTTTTCATTTCTCTGTTTTATCGGTTATTTCCTTCGCTTCCTTCAGTTCTTTTTCCATATCTTTCATCACCTGTTCTTTATTAGACCAATCTCTCTTTTTAAAAAGATGGTTTAACAAATTAAAATGTAATTCCTCCGTTAATTGCTCCTTAGTTTTTGGAAGCAACAAATAAAAAAATGCCAGAATAAAACCTAAATACCAATAACCCAATACCGCCAAAATAATCCACCCGACTAAAAAAATTGCAGCTATGATTTCTTTTGTGTCTTTTGACATTTTATTTATCTTAAAGCGGCTTTAAAATTAAAAAAAGCACAAACTAAATTGCGCTTGATAAGAGTGTTTTTGACCCAACCTCCTTAAAAGGCCTTTGGGTTTTTGTTTTCATAGAGTTTACATTTCTTTTTTTATAATACCACCAACTAAACGATTTTGTCAATAAATCAAAACCCCCTTCCGTTTTTGCGGCTGGGTTTTTTAATTTCAAATTTTCTGTGTCAAGCCCTTTTTTCTTTGAGCGTCATCCTCATCCCTTGTGTACTCTCTAATTCGCGCGAATGGTTGAATAAGTTGAATAATCTACAAAAATGAGCTATGCTTGGCTATTATGAAAGATTTAGAAAAATCTCTTAAATCTTTAGCTAATCGCCGGCGACTAGCTATTTTGAAATATTTGAAAGAAAATAGAGAGGCGTCGGTTACAGAGATCGCTGGCGCCATCAAATTATCGCTTAAGGCTACCTCCAAACACCTTCGCATATTAGCTACCACTGATATTGTTGAACGTGAACAAAGAAGCCTGTCGATGTTTTATCGTCTTTCGCCCGAGCAAAAACCTGCCGTCAAATATATTATTTCTCTTCTTTAATCCATCGCTTAGCAGTAATTTTTATAGGTTATTACTTGATAGTATTCTCTAATTCGCGCGAATGGTTCCATAACTGAAGGGTGAGCTGGATAATGAATGGGCAGAAAAAGTTATAGAAAAAGGTGTCGGGCACCTTTTGTCTTTCATTCTGTCAAGAAATTAAAACCCCCGACCGTTTTTGCGGCTGGGGTTTTGTTTTGGGTAAAAGAAAACCGCAGGCTGGAGAACCTGCGGATACAGATTTTACGGTCGAAATTTGGTGTTTTTTTACACTTTGAGGATGCTTCTTTCCTCGGAGCTGAGTTTGGCTAAGATTTTTTCCCGGATTTCAAGCGCGGTTTTTTCATCGTCAAATAGTTCCGCCGGTTCGGCCAGAAGACGAAATCCCACCTTGCCGTCCGTGAGGATGAGTGCTTTATCGGTTTTGTGCCAGGCGGCATCGGTCGCATTCTGCGCAAAGGCCCTGGCGATGGTCCCGTCTCGGAAAAAACCGACAGATTTTGTCTTCCGTCCGTCTTCATCTACTCGGAATACCTCAGTCAACTCCCGGACGGTGAAGCCTTTTAAATCCTTGCCGATTAGATCTTCGAGATACATTGTTCCTCCTTTCTATAGTTTTTTGCTATCTGAATGCTTCTCCCAGCATTCGGATTGGACAGGGATAGTTGGAATCATTGCAATAATCTTTGCAATCGGAGGTGCAATCCCTGATGGTCTTTTCTACGTCCATTCCCCTCGCCACGTTAATAAGCATTGGCTTTGATCTTTTTCTTTTTTTAATTTCTATTTGCCCCAGTTTTTTCATGCTTTCTCCTTCCTTTTCTTTTTAGAATTGGAGAGCGATCTCAAGTTCGGCAAGGTACTTGATAATCTTTCGTTCGTCTCCTTTCGGGGAGAGCTTCTTCGACATTTCACGGACTCGAGCGACGATAGAATGTTTATAGGACTCCAAATCCGACGCTTTACATAGCATTTCGCCAAGCTCCTTAAGTTCGAATTCAGCCAAGTCGGAAGAAATAATCCTGGGGATTTTTTCCTCCATTTTGTCCAGCACCAATTCATGCAAAGGCTTTCTGGCCATAGATACCTCCTATTTTGGAATGTACAAATTGTTAAATTAGATTACCGCAGAAAATCGGTCACGTCAATTTTTTTGTAGTGTTGCTATCTTTAATTTAAACCCCCGCCCGTTTTTGCGGCTGGGGGTTTTATATACCAAAAATAGCTATTTACAATACAAATAAGATTTGTGAAAATATTCAATCATTAATAAATAAACTATGCAAAAGAATAAAAAGAATAGCAAGCAAACCTATAATGACTGATGCATAGACAAGAATAGAGGATTCTTTATTTTTTCTTATAGCTATTAGCCCTAAAATAAAAGCAGTGATACTGGCAAAAAATACAAGTGGTACAGTCACATCCCACCAGTGGTCATCATAGGAAAGTATGCCAAGCACATTGACTAAAATAATAGAGGTGGCAATTACTAGTAGGAAAAAGGTGTTCAGTCCCACTGCCCATTTACCTAAACGAGTTTTTATCATAAAATCTATTTTCATATTATTCATTATATCAATAAACCGCCTGTTTGATTAGGCGGCAAGTCGGAGCTCGCCCGATAGGTCTCCTTCGTTCCTCCTTCGTCCCGCAAATGCGGGGCTACGGAAGGACGCGGTAAAACTACGGAAGACGAAACGACGATTTTTGAACTTTCGTCCAGTAGCAAAGTAAGATTATTTATATTCCTGACTTGCGAAAAGTGGATTTTAGTTTGTTATATTCTTTTCTAATCAACCAAACTAAAGCGATATCTGTAATAATTATAGAGGCGAGTATGAGTGAATGAGTATATGATAATCGATATATTTCATATATTACGAATATCACAATTAGAGAAATGCTAATCGGAAATGCCCATTTTTTATGTTTCAGCAAGTTTATTGAGAGCAAAATATCGATGACTCCCCAAAATATCAGATACGCGGCAATAAAATACGTCACCGTAAAAGATAGATGTTGAAGTAGGGGGCTGACTATTTGTACAAGCAAATCAGTCGGGTCTTCAATGAGTTCGTGGCTCATTACTTTGTAAAATATGTCCGACAGCGGCGTGCCGATAAGTCGTAATAAAATAAAACCGAGTATTAGGCGAAGAGAACCATACAGTATTCTCCACCCCATACCAACACGAAAAAGCAAATCATAGATATCGGCATTATTTTCAGCAAAAGATTTTTTTAGGAAACTCATTTTTTTAAATTTTTAGAAAAGAACTCCTCCAGAAGGAATTTATTGGATGAATTTATTAACAGCATTTTTTACTTCCGGGACTTTTTCATACAAAGTCCAAAAGAAGACCGCCCACGCTATCAATACAAAAACGATAACTAAAAATTTTTTCATTTTTCTGATTTAACGATACCACCCTAAATAAAAATGGCAAGGACTTGAATAATTAGCCAAAACGTCTTAAAATAGAGCCAAATGAACGATCGTCAAAAAATTGATATTTCTACCTCTACCATATTGCGTTTTATCCTGATAATCTTGGGGCTGTATTTTTTGTATTTGATTCGCGATGTGCTGGTAATGGTTTTTATCGCCCTAATAATTGCCGCCGCAATTGACGGGCCCGTGGACTGGCTGGCGCGTCATAAAATTAGGCGGGTTTTTGGCACGGCCATTGTTTATATAATAATATTTTTATTGCTGGGTCTGTTTTTATATTTAGTTCTGCCGCCCCTGGCCGGACAAATAAAAACTCTGGCCACGAATTTGCCAGAACTGATGGATAAGCTGGGAGCAGGCGTGAGTTTGGTTGAGCAAAAAATCGGGACACCAAACATTCAAAGTATTTTGGAAAAATTGAGCAGCCAGCTTTCAAGCGCCGCTTCCAATATTTTTGGAACAGCAATCAATATCTTTGGCGGGATTTTCAATGCGATTATGATTTTGATTATTTCGGTATATCTGGTGGTGCAAGACAAAAGCCTGAAGATCATTTTGGCAAGTTTAATACCCGAGAAGCACCAGTCCTACATTGCCGATTTAGCCCAGCGAATTCAGGAAAAACTTGGTGCCTGGTTGCGAGGACAGCTGGTCATTATGATTATTATTGGCATCCTTTGCTTTATCGGCTTGGTTATTCTTAAGGTTAAATTTGCGCTAACCTTGGCGTTGCTGGCCGCACTTTTTGAAATCGTGCCTTTTGTGGGTCCGGTTATATCGGGGGCAGTGGCGGTGCTCATTGCCCTAACCCAGTCTCCCTTTCTGGCTTTATTTGTTTTAATTTTATATGTCGTCGTGCAACAACTGGAAGGTCATATCATCGCGCCCCAAGTTATGAAGCGGGTGGCGGGGTTAAATCCTTTGATTGTGATAATCGCCTTGATAGTCGGCGGCAAAATCGCCGGTCTTTTGGGAGTTGTGGTGGCGGTGCCCTTGGCCGCGGCGCTTTCGGTTTTACTTAAGGATTACTTTGCAGTAAGTAAAACTCGCTAATAGAGAATCAATAAAAGTAAAATAATAACCACAAATCCCTCAATGGCTAATTCCCAGAACAGGGATTTTTTGTGTTTGGGGCCGTGAATAAAATAGTGAAAGTGATAAAATTTTTTTAAAATCTTAACTTCAAATTTAAATAAGGTTTTAATTATTAAGTAAATAAAACAAATAACGTCGGGCAGTAGACTGACAAAAACGGCAAAAATAACATAAATTGGCGAGCCCAATTTTGGCCAAAAGAACCAAAGTAAAAATATACCAAATGAAAAATCTAGCAAGGACTTAAATAAAAAAAATGTTCTTTCCAGGGGGTGCATTTTATCCAATTCGACCTCGATGTATTCCCAGTGGGGGAGTCGGTCGAGAAAAAAATGCAGAGCAAGGGCGGCGATAAAAATAATCGCGAAATTATTGATTCGCGAACCAAGCAGGGCGCCGGCGAGCATGTGAGGAAATAAAATCATTTCAATTTACAATTTATAATTTACAATCTACAATCAAGTTATGGGTATATTATACATTGTCGCCACGCCCCTTGGCAATTTGAAAGACTTGACCTTTCGGGCGCTGGAAATATTGAAGGAGGTTGATTTGGTCGTCTGCGAAGACACGCGCCAGACCATAAAATTACTGAATCATTATCAGATCTCAAAACCGCTCGTCAGTTATTTTCAGTACAGCAAATTGAGCAAAATTGAATATATTATCGGCGAACTGGCAGCTGGAAAGAAAATCGCACTTGTCACCGACGCGGGCACACCCGGGATTTCTGACCCGGGGGGGAAGTTGGTTGAACAGCTTTTACGCATCCTCCCCTCAGATGAGGGGAGGACAGGGTGGGGAGTTGAAAAAGAAAACACCTCCCCCTCTCAATCTCCCCCTCAACTGAGGGGGAGAAGAAATAGCGTCACGATCATACCGATACCCGGCCCTAACGCCGCTATCGCCGCCTTGAGCGTTTCCGGCTTTCCGACGGACAGATTTATTTTCATGGGTTTTCCGCCGCACAAAAAAGGACGCAACAAGTTTTTTGATGAAGTTGCAAACGCCAAATATACAGTGGTTTTTTATGAATCGTCACACCGGATTTTGAAGGCGCTCGAACAATTAAAACAATGCGTGCCCGCCAAAAATCTGGTCGTCTGCCGCGAGCTGACAAAAATGTTTGAATCAATTTATCGGGGCAGCGCGGAAGAAATTCTGAAAATTTTGGAGAGCGATAAGAATAATTTAAGAGGGGAGTTTGTAATTATAATTTTTTAAAAAATTATTGTATGAAAATAATTTTGTTTATAAGCTTTATTTTTTTAATTCTGCCATACTCTTTCGCTCTCGCAAACCCAATCCCAATTAACGAAATTAACTTGACTTTTTCAAATTTGTTATTTGAGGGTTTGCCAATTTTGTTTTCTGGTCTTTTATTCGGGACGGCGGTAGAAATTATTTGCGGTTACCTTTTATTTTTCAGAAAGCAGAAGAAAGGGATTTGGGCAATTTTAATTGCTAATATAATTTCTTTCCCACTATTTTATTTATATTTGACGGCAACCCATAGCTATCTATCTTTTACAGTAAGATATATGATGATGCACGTAACATGGTTTCTTTATCTTGTTTTTGGGGAGGTAGCAGTCATTTTTATTGAAATGTTTATAATCAAGCTCGTATTGAAAAATGAAATAACTTATAGAAAATCATTTTTAATTTCTCTCGTGCTTAATATTATCTCCGTTATTTTAGGAATTGCAATTCAAATTTTAATTCCCATTGAAATTATTTTCAAATTATGAAAAAGCAAAATAAATTCTATATCACCACCCCCATTTATTACGTCAATGACAAACCGCACATCGGCCATGCCTATACCACCGTGGCGGCGGATGTTTTGGTGCGCTGGCATCGTTTGCTTGGCGAAGAAGTCTTTTTTTTGACCGGTACCGACGAGCATGGTGCAAAAATTGAGGCGGCGGCGCAAAAAAATGGGCAAGACGCACAGAAATTCGTTGATGAAAAAACACAGACATTCAAGAACGCCTGGCAGGAGCTTAATATTAAATATAGTAATTTTTTGCGTACGACCGACAATAATCATGTCAGGGCCGTACAAAATGCTTTGCAGGTGTTTTTTGATAAAGGATTAATTTACAAAGGCAATTACAAAGGACTTTATTGTGTAAGCTGTGAACAATATAAATTAGAAGATGATTTGGTTGATGGCAAATGTCCAGAGCACAATATCGAGCCAATTTTAATGAAGGAAGAGTGCTATTTTTTTAAGTTGTCGCAGTTTGAAAAAATCTTGATAGAAAAAATTTCTTCTGATGAATTAACAATTGAACCAGAAGAGCGAAAAAACGAGGTATTAAGTTTTTTGAGGCGCGGTTTAAAAGATATCTCAATTTCGCGCAAAAATGTCAAATGGGGTATTGTGTTGCCATTTGATGAATCACAAACTGTATACGTTTGGGTAGATGCTTTTTTGAATTATCTTACTGGGTTGGGCTGGGATGGTAGCACTGGCAAGACGCCTGATTTTTTCCCGCCAGATATTCAATTGATGTCGAAAGATATTTTGAGAGTTCATGCTACAATCTGGATGGCTTTGCTTTTGGCGTTGGAAATTCCTCTGCCTAAAAAAATTTTTGTCCACGGTTTTTTCACCGTCAACGGACAAAAAATGAGCAAGTCGCTAGGCAACGTTATTTGGCCGGAAGATCTTGTAGAAAAATTTGGGGCAGACGGAGCGCGTTATCTTTTAATGTCGTCACTCTCTTACGGTCAAGACGGGGATATTACAATGGAGCGATTTGTCGGAAAATATAACGCCGATTTGGCCAATGGCCTTGGAAATTTGATCAGCCGCGTTTTTAATTTGATTGAAATGAATTTTGAGGGTAAGCTCAAAGCTGACAGCGGCGTTAACCTGGATATCGGCGATTTGATGAAAGATTTGAAATTTTTTGAAGCCCTGCAGCGCATTAAAGAAAAAATTGATTGGGGTAACAAATATATCGATGAAACAGAACTTTGGGAGCTGGTGAAAACCGACAAAAATAAAGCTAAAAAAGTTTTGGGGGAGTTGCTTGCTGTTATTGTTAAAGTTGGTGAGTCTCTGGCGCCGTTTATGCCTGAAACTTCGCAGAAAATTTTGCAGTCTGGACGGGCTAAAAAAATTACCAAAGGTGAAGCCTTATTTCCAAGGCTTTGACAGTTGTTTAAAAATAAAAAAATAAATTAAAGAATGGAGGCTGTTATGGAACGGATAATTCTTGTTATTTTAGTCACGTTATTGCTGATTTTTTCTGCGGTGGAGATAGACTTCGCTCAACTGACTTTTCCCATTTGGGCAAGAGGACTCAATCCGTTCGTCGTCGCGTTTTTCATATTTTTAATGGCCCTTTTAATTGGAGTTTTATATGGTTGTATCAAATCAATAAAAAACTAAAAACGTATCTTTTTGGGCCTTCGGGCCCTTTTTTGTTGGTTGCCATCTTCGGTTTTTTAAGATAAGATTAAATTAATTTTATGGATTTTATTGCGCACGGACTTTGGGGCGGCGCGCTTGCCAAAGCGGCCAACAAAAATAATTTAACCAAAAAACCAATTAGAATTCGCTGGTTCGTATTCTGGAGCATCATTCCGGATTTTTTTACTTTCACGCTTTTAACGGTCTGGTTTTTTGGCAGCATTTTGGGGGGCTACGCCACGCTGGCCAATTTGCCCCATTTTCAGATCAGCGAACCTATGCCCCAAGATACCTATTTGATTTTGCGCCTAACAAATTGGTTCTATAATTTTTCGCACAGCCTAGTCGTTTTTTTTGCCATCTTTGCAATTGCGATCGTGTTTTTCAAAAGAAAAGGCGCGCCCTGGGCCATGACCGGCTGGCTAGTTCACATTTTAATTGATATTCCAACTCATTCTTATAAATTTTTTCCCACACCGTTTTTATGGCCGCTCTCGCAATGGAAATTTGACGGCATTTCCTGGAGCACGCCTTGGTTTGAAATTATCAATTACTCCCTCATCATTATTGTTTATTTTTGGTTCTATCGGCGGTGGTTGAAAGGTAAAGAAAGGACTATAATAAAAACATAAGTCAATAATTTTAAAAACATGGAAACCAACTCAGAGCCGCTGTCTGTGCCGCCTCCGGTTTCGCCGGAAAAACCAGCGCAGCCATCTTTTTCAAATAAAAATAAAATTATTGCCGCCGTTTTGATTTTGGTCGGCGTTTTTATTTTAGCCGGCGGTTATTTCGCTTTGGCTTATTATCAAAACATCTGGCCGTTTGCGAACCCCACCCCGAGCCCTGTTTTGACGGAAAGTCCGTCTTATTCTCCGAGTCCGTCCGAAACTGCCTCAAATTATCCGAGCACATCAGAATCACAGACTCCGAGTCCTTCGGCTTCTCCAGTCACATATCCTCTGGATGTTAAATGGAACGATAAATTAATTGGAGACGAAAGCTCATGCTTAGATGTTGGATGCGACTATTATAGCTTTTATATAGCCGGCGATATTTTGAATGGGGAATTAAAAGGTGAACATCTTTATCTAAAAAATGAAACGAGTATGTGCGAATTTTTTAGCCATGTTGTTTTTAAAAATGATCAAGCAATTGCTGTCGAAAATATAAAAGGAATTTCTGATTTACCGAAAGAAATTAATTATTCCAGCAGTAATTATAAATTAAGCCAAGGGAATATATCGAGTTTTTTTTCCGAAATAGGTACTTCTACTAAAATTTTTCATAATGACGTTCTTGGTGATGCATACAAAACCGAAGAAGGATGTATTATTTTTGAACTGCCTGACCATACGGCGCTTGCTTACAATTTTAATTTTCCTTTTATCGGCGAATCGGGACTTTTAGATTTGAAATTTAATGATGGTCAACAAAACAAAGAGGAATATGAATATATTAGGCCAAGTTGCTGCGCTACATGTGTAAATTATGAAATAATTTCAGAAGAAACCCTGCAGCCGCAAAGCAGGTTGCAGTTAGCCGGCAAGACAGCATCTGGCGAAGAATTTTATGAGATAAAAGATCAAAACGACGCTTATTTGAAAGAACTTTATAATAACAAATATACTGTGGCTTATTACAGCGAGACTGGATATCAGCAGATGGATAAAAGCAAATACACCTACGAACAATTTATTTCTTACCATCCTTATCTTTATTGGAAGGACCCGTTGGGCGATTGGATGGAATTTACTAATAAGAGATTTGATATCATGGCCGAAATGTGCAAACCAGTTATTTATTTTTATCCAGAATCAAGCTTGGATTTAACGGTTAAGGTGGCGCCAAATGGCGGCATTAAATTTTCCGAGCCGCCCTACGGGGGAGCTTGGCAAGTTCGGGTTGAGCCTAATAGTGTAATCACCGATTTGAAAACTGGCTTAAAATACAGCAGCTTGCTTTGGGAGGGCTGGGGTTTGCATTATCCGGAAATCATCCAGGGCTGGGTTGTCGCCAAAGCGGGCGTGAATAACTTTTTGGATGAGAAATTATCATATTTAGGTTTGAACCAAAAAGAAATTTTTGATTTTGAAGATTATTGGCTACCAAAATTAAGCGAAAAGCCTTATTATGCCATTTCTTTTTTAAGCCAGTCTCAATTTAATGAGTTGGCGGCATTAAGTATTTCGCCAGTCAATCCAAAAACTACTATTCGGGTAATGATGACCGCTAAGGGTTTGGATGAACGACTTAATTTGCCAGAACAAAAGCTGATAAAAGCACCTGAAAGAAATGGTTTCACCGTGGTGGAGTGGGGCGGGGCGCTGTTTAAATAAATATGGCGAGGATTATCACCGTTATTATTGTTGTTACGATTATACTAGTTGTCTTTGGCGGGGTTGAATATTCTGTTTTGCGCCAGGTGCAGGCACCAAAAAACGCAGATAATGAGGTAGAAAACACACACTCTGCTTACAGCAACATTGCCGAGCTTTACGGCGATTTAAGCAAAATTCAGACTTGGGCCGATGACTCAAAAAAACTTGGCGGGATTAGTTCCCACCATTTTTTTGTTTCAAATAAAATTGCCAGTTTTCTTGCCGGACTAAAAATAAATAACCCAGAAGTCATTGTTATTCTCGGCCCTAATCATTTCGGCGCCGGAGGAAAGGATATTTTGGTTTCAAAATATGATTATCAAACTCCTTGGGGAAGGCTGGAAAACGACAAAGATTTGGGGGACAAATTGGTAAACAGTGGCATTGCCGCGAATGAAGAGGTGCCGTTTGAAAGAGAGCATTCAATTTCTGCTTTGGCCGGTTTTATTAAATATTATTTGCCCGACGTCAAAATTGTGCCTATAATCATTAAGCTGAATGTTGGAGCGCAAAAAGCCCAAGCGCTATCGGAACAGCTAAATGATATTCTGTCACAAAATAGTTTTGTTCTTGCTAGTGTTGATTTTTCCCATCACACTACTTTTTTCCAAGCTAACGAATGGGACAAAAAAACAGCTGAAGTTTTAAAAGATTTTGATTTTAGCCAAATCTACGATTGTCAAATGGACAGCCATGCATCTATTTATGCTTTGTTGAAATATTTACAGTTGCGCGGCGCAAAAGATATGCGCTATATTAACTTAAATTCTGCCCAGCTGATGAATAATTTAGATTTTCAAGATGTAACTAGCTATTTTTTTGCTTATTTTGGAAAGAATAACTAAACTTTGAGTTTTTTGTTATAATTTAAATATATGTTAATAGACACTCACGCCCACGTTAGCTTCGTTGCTTTCAAAGACGATGGTGACGAGGTGACCGAGCGGGCGCTTAAAGAAAATATCTGGATGATAAATATCGGTTCCGAGCGCAACACCAGCCGTCGGGCCCTTGAATATGCCAAAAAATACCCTCAAGGTGTTTTTGCGGCAGTCGGCTTACACCCGATTCATTTGCGAGCGCAGCAAATAGATGCACGGGTTGATGAATATGAAAACATAGAATTTAAAGCCGAGGCTGAAAAATTTGATTATGACCATTATAAATCCCAGGCGCAAAATCCTGAAGTCGTGGCAATAGGGGAGATAGGGTTAGATTATTATAGAATAGAAAACCCAAAACCCAAAAGCACAAATCCCAAACAAATTCCAAATCCAAAATCTCAAATTTCAAACCAGACGCATTTAATAAATTTACAGAAAGAGACGCTATTGGAACAAATGGCGCTCGCACAGGAGATAAACAAACCAGTGATTTTTCACTGCCGGGAAGCTCATAATGACTTGTTGGCGACCCTGAAAGAATGGGAGATGGTTGGCAACAAAAAACTGAGCGGCGTCATCCATTCTTTTTCGGGCCGTTGGTCGCAGGCCCAGCTATATTTAGCCATGGGTTTTTATTTGGGATTTAATGGCATCATCACTTTTGCGCGAGATTATGATAAAGTAATAAAACAGATGCCGTTGGAGCGATTGTTGCTTGAAACCGACTGCCCCTATTTGACGCCTGTGCCATATCGGGGTAAAAGGAATGAACCCTTATACGTCAAATACGTGGCAGAAAAGGTGGCAGAACTAAGAGGAATGAATTTTGAAGACGTGGCGGAGACAACCTCTGCGAACGCAAAGAAACTGTTTAATATTTAATAGAAATTAATGTCAAAATTTAAGTTAAATTATCGAAAATACTTAATTTATGCATTATTGGTTTTAGGCATATTATTGATCTCTGGATTTATTATTTATTTTTACCATATCAACAAATCTATACAAATTTCGGACAACCAAGATATGCTCGTAGAATCAATTGATAAAAACGGAATTATTTTATCTCAAGAATGCAGTAAAACTTTTGTGGATAGAAAAGCCGATTATATCATTGAAGGAACCCTTGGAAAGGTAAGTGTTGGGTGGAATCAAATAAAAACATCAAATTCAATTGATGCCGATTTTAATATCGAAAAATTTATTAAGGGGAGACCCTTTAGGGTAAACAGTTTTCATATTATTGATACTTTAATCTTTGATCAGTCATTAGAAAGTCTTGATAATGTTTTTGGAATAAACAATAGACCGGTTTTCAATCAGGGTGCCCATGTTAGGATTTATTTCAGTGTTTCAGACAATAAATTAAATATTATTTGTGGAAAATATGGGATTGAGGAGATTTAGCTGACTGATCTTAAATATGATTCGTGAAATAAAAACTTATCCAGCCAAAGTTTTAAAACAAAAAGCCAAACGAGTTGGCGCGCTTGATGATGAAATAAAAAAACTAGTCGATGATATGGTAGAAACGCTTTATAGTCAGGGCGGGGCAGGTTTGGCGGCAAACCAGGTTGGGGAGTTAAAACAGGTGGTGGTGATTGAGGCGGGGGAAGGATTAAAAGTTTTAATCAATCCAAAAATTTTGAGCAAAAAAGGAAAAATTGTAGCGGCTGAGGGCTGTCTCAGCCTGCCCGGTTATGAATTTGACATAAAGCGGCCGCAAAGAATTTTTGTTGAATATTTAGACAAAAGCGGTCGCGAACAGAAATTGAGAGCCGAAGATTTGCTGGCGCGGGTGATTTGCCACGAAGTTGACCATTTGCAAGGCAAGACTTTGTTAGACAAATTGCCGATAATAAAAAGACTGATTCTAAAAAGAAAAATAAAAAAGCTGGCAAAATAAAAGGGGCGCGTGAGGCGCCCTTTTTTCGTTAATCACTCTATTTTTATTTGAATTTTCGGCGAGCCAGTACGATAGTCAGAATTGCGAAGCCGCAGACCATGACCTTGATTACGTATTCCACAGGTTTAAACGGTTGATACCAATTTAGAAAGAATTGGGCAGAATAGATAAATATCACCGCCGCGACTATCAGCAGCAGCATGCCTCTAATGTTTTCCTGCGGTTTTTGGGTTGTTGTCATTTAGTCCTCCTTTCCCTTTTCTCTCTTAAAAGGAAGATTCCTAGAAGGATGATGTAGGTTATGCCAATCGCGATTATTCCGGCAGAAATGCTTCCCTGATTAAAAAAAGCTTTGATGCATTCAGTCAAAAGCTCCATCTTTAGCCCTCCTTTTGATTTCTAGGTTTATAAAGAACCGATACTTTTAACTTAAAACTTATAATCTTTTAATAAGATTAAGGCGGTTTTTTCTATATCCACCCTGCCAGCATTACAATCCCCAATGCCACCAGAACCAATCCGGCGATTAAATGCAGCAGCCGAATTTTTTCTTTGCGCCAATTTTCCGCTTTTTCCGGCGGTAGGCCAAAATACATGGCGAGCACAATGGCGACCATCGGCGCGATAAAAATTAAATTATAGACAATCAGATAAATTATCGCGTTGAATAATTGGGTTTTTGAAGCCAAAAGTCCCAAAATCACGACATAAGGGCCGGAAGTGCAGGGGAGCAAAAAAAGACTAACGATCAGCCCGACCAAAAAACCGCCGATAGGGGTGGTAACTCCACGAATTAGCTCCTTCATTTTCGGCCGCCAGCGCTGCGGCACTTCCATAATGAATCCGCCGCCGCCATACCAAAAATAGTCTTTGATATTGAGCAGTCCGATAATGATTGCGGCTATAGCTACGATTTTATAAAAAATTCCGGAGAAAGAAAGAGTATAGACGCGGATAAATTCCAGCAATCCCACGCCCATTAAAAAATAAGCGATAAAGACCGCAGCCACAAAGCTGAAACCGGTTCGCAGGGCTTTCTTGCGCGTGTCGTCAGCTACTAATATGGAAGCCATCAGCAAAATCAAAATGGCAAATTCGCAGGGGTTAATTGCGTCCAGTGCGGCGCCGCAAACCACAGCCACGGGCGTTAAATTAAGCGAAGCCAGACCGGTTTTGCAGGTGTTGTCAGTAGCGGCTTGGGCCGGCAAGGCGATCAGGATTAGTCCTACAATGAATGTAATAAATATAAGCTTTTTTTGCATAGAGAGTAATTACAATGTATCATAATTTAGAGTTGAAAAAAAGGCAAATTTAGGGTAAAGTGAAATTAAATCTTATGAGCAAATACGACCATAAAAAAATAGAATCAAAAGGGCCCTCCTTCGTCCCGCTAAGCGGGACTTCGGAAGGGTAAGCAGAAATACATGGAAAAATATAATCATTCAAAAATAGAAAAAAAGTGGCAGAAGTTTTGGGAGAAAAATAAAATTAACCAGGTTAATTTGGATTTGGCCAAAAAACCATTCTATAATTTGATGATGTTCCCGTATCCTTCGGCCGAAGGTTTGCACGTGGGAAATATGTATGCATTTGTGCACTCTGACGCTTACGGCCGGTTTACGCGGCTTAAAGGTTTCGATATTTTTGAACCGATTGGGCTGGACGGTTTTGGTATCCATTCGGAAAACTACGCGATTAAAATAAAAGAGCACATCAAAGACGTTTCCAAACGTACCGAAAAACATTTTTATGAACAACTGCATCTGATTGGCAACCAATATGACTGGAGCCGGACCGTTGAAACGTACAAGCCAAATTATTACAAGTGGACCCAGTGGCTTTTTTTGCAGATGTACAAAAAGGGCCTGGCTTATCGCGCTAAAGCTCCGGTTAACTGGTGCCCTTCCTGCAAGACCGTTCTGGCGGACGAGCAAGTTATTAGTGGCAGGTGCGAGCGTTGCGGGACGGAAACTGAAAAAAGGCAGATGGAACAATGGTTTTTCAAAATTACTGATTACGCTGAGCGGCTATTAAAAAATTTAGAATGGATTAATTGGTCTGAGGATGTAAAAATCGGTCAACGCAACTGGATAGGGAAGTCCGAAGGAGCTTCGGTAAAATTTCTGGTTCAAAATTCTAAATACCAGATGGAAGTTTTCACTACCCGCCCCGACACTTTGTTTGGCGCAACTTTTATGGCAATTTGTCCGGAGCATCAATTAATCAAAGATTTGAAAGAAAAGATTCAAAACTGGGATGAAGTGGAATCCTATATCAAAAAAGCTCAGCGAAAATCGGCGCTGGAACGGACGGATTTAAATAAAGACAAAACCGGCTTGGAATTGAAAGGAGTTAAAGCCATTAATCCGGTTAACAAAAAAGAAATTCCAATTTTTGTCGCAGATTATGTTTTGGCTGATTACGGCACCGGTGCGATTATGGCGGTGCCGGGTCACGATCAGCGCGACTGGGAATTTGCCAAAAAATATAATCTGGAAATTACTGAAGTGGTTAAAGGCGGCGACATTAAAAAAGAAGCTTTTGTGGACGAAGGAGTGAATATCAATTCAGAATTTTTGAATGGACTGGTAACAAAAGAAGCGATTTCAAAAATGATTCAGTGGCTTCAAAAAAATAAACTTGGTTGTGGTTCGGTCAATTATAAGCTTCGCGATTGGTGCGTTTCGCGTCAGCGCTACTGGGGTCCGCCGATTCCGATGGTTTATTGTGAAAAAGACGGTTGGCAACCAGTGTTGGAAAAAGATTTGCCGGTGCTTTTACCGGAAATGAAAGATTTTCTACCTGACGGCTCCGGCAAAGGGCCGCTCAATAAAGTTAAAGAGTTTGTGAATACAACCTGTCCAAAATGCGGCGGGCCGGCCCAGCGCGAAACCGATGTCTCAGATCCTTTTGTTGATTCTTCCTGGTATTTTTTGCGATACCCAAGCAGCGAATTTGATGACCGGGCTATCGATAAAAAAAGAATGGAGAAGTGGTTACCCATTGACATGTATATTGGCGGCAAGGAGCACACTGTGTTACATTTGCTTTATTCTCGTTTCGTTACGATGGTTTTGTACGATTTAGGTTATTTAAGGGAAGAAGAACCATACAAAAGGTTTTTTGCTCATGGTTTGTTAATCAGCGAAGGTGCTAAAATCAGCAAATCAAAAGGCAATATCGTTAATCCAGACGAGTATATCGCCAAATTTGGTGCTGACAGCGTGCGGCTCTATTTAATGTTTTTGGGCGATGTGAGACTGGGCGGCGACTGGCGCGATTCGGGCATGGCCGGCATGGCCAGATTTGTTAATCGGATTTGGGCGATTGCGCAAAGAATTATTAAGAAAGGCAAAAAAGAAACCAAGGACAGCGGAGCAGAAAGAGCGAGGCAGCGCGTAATTAAAAGAGTAGGGGATGATTTGGAGCGTTTGAAATTTAACACAGCCATTGCTTTCATCATGGAATACATTAATTCGCTTTATGAATTTGAAATAGCTAAAAAAGATATTGGAGTTGATACAATTGAGACGCTGGCTAAAATTATTTCTCCTTTTGCTCCTCATCTGGCTGAGGAACTTTGGAATGAGCTCGATCATAAAAAAAGTATCTTTAGCGAAAAATGGCCGCAATACGACCCGGCGCTGGTCAAAGAAAAAATAATTGAACTGGTCGTTCAAATCAACGGCAAAGTGCGCGGCCGATTTTCGGTGCCGGCTGAAATTTCCGAAGATGAAGCCAAAAAAACGGCGTTATCCGACGCCGCCATTCAAAAATGGCTCGGCGGCCAAGAGCCAAAGAAGGTGATTTTTGTGAAAGGGAGGTTAATAAATATAGTAGTTTAATAGGTTTTTATGAAAATCATTTCCTGGAACGTTAATGGCCTGCGGGTGGAGGAGGAATTATCGACATCGTAAGTCGATAGATTTAAAGAAAGAAAAAAGCCCTTGTCCGGATTTCGGAAAAGGGCTTTTTGGGTTTTTTAGTGTTTAAGGTGAGAGTAAGTAAAGTCGTCAATGCCGTTTTGAATTATCTGGGCGGCCCAAGGAGGATAGACTCGGCCAGACAGTGGTGAGACTCCAGGATGCCACCAGCCGACAAATTCTTTATTTTCAGTATAAATCTTATGCCAGCCGTTGCTTTTTAGGTATTTTTCTAAATCGGCGGCATCAATAATTTCGTCTGCCCGGACCGCTTCTAAAATCGCTCGCTTATTATCTTTGAGGAAAGTTATTTCCCAGTAACGGTTGCATTTGGTGCATTGAAACAGTGTTCCTTCCTCTTGGAACCAGCCATTAGACGAAAATTTACATGGTGACTTTTTACCTTCTTTCCTGGAATTTCATTCAACGTTAGCTTTTGACAAATTGGGCAGGGGATTGTCATAGCGCACCTCCTTAAAGACCCTTAAAGAAATAAAAAGAGCTAAAGCTATTTTTATCTTTTACTAACAAAATGTCAAGCAAAATGCCCATTTTTATTTGATTTTTTAGTTAAAATATGATGAAATAAGATAGATGAGAAATCAAGACGGGGCATGAAATGATGTTTATGCGCGAGCTTACCCTGCTGAAAATCATCGGGATGTAGTGTAACGGTAGCACCCCAGTAGCAGATTCGCCTTTGGCGAATCGCTACGGGGCAGGCGAGTTCTTTTCACCCCGCACCGAATTCATCGGGGCATCGTATACCGGTAGTACACACGCTTCGGGTGCGTGTAGACTGGGTTCAATTCCCAGTGCCCCGACAGGTAAAATTTTGGTGCGGGGCGGGAGCCCCAGTAGCAGAGCAGAGCTCGCTACGGGGTAAAGATTTAGTCCGGGTTCAAATCCCGGCATCCCGACCGCGAAATAAATACATAAATTTAGGGTATTAACTTGTGAATCAGCCGGAGATGAAAAATCAAAAAACCGATGAGGAAATCGCGCGGCTGGTTCAGACCGGCAATGTTGACATCTTTGGGGAGCTGGTCGGGCGCTATGAAGCAAAGCTCAAACGCTACGGCAAGAAGTTTTTGGCGGGGGATGAGGCAGCGGTGGAAGACGCGGTGCAGGAGGCATTTTTAAAAGCATATCAAAATATTTTAAGTTTTGATGCTCAAAGAAGATTTTCTCCCTGGCTTTACCGGATTGCCCATAACGAATTTATAAATCTTTTGAAAAAGAAAAAGTCAGAGCCAATGAGATTTTTTGACACCGACATTATTTTTCCTCATCCGGTGGCCAAGGAACGAACAGAACAGCGGGCCGAGGAGCGCTTAATGACAGAATTGATTGATAAATGTATGGATAAGCTGTCGGTGAAATATCGCGAGCCGCTGGTTCTTTATTATTTTGAGCAGCAAAGCTATGAGGAGATCGCCGATATTTTGCATATTCCAGTTTCAACCGTCGGCGTCAGACTGAAACGAGGTAGAGAAGCTGTGCAGCATCTATGTAATAAATTGGGATTCGAATTATGAATATAGAAAATACAAAAATTACCTTGAGCGACAAAGTCATCGGGGAAATTAAAGACGGACAGGTTAAAATGAAACCAAGATTTTATTTCGTTTTTAAAACTGTCTTTTTTGTAATCACCTTGGTGTTTGTTTTTTTAGCCATTGTTTTTCTTGTCAGCTTTATCCTTTTCGTCATACACGGCAATGGTACTTGGTTTTTGTTTGGTTTTGGTTGGCCGGGTATCAAAATGTTTTTAACTTCTTTTCCGTGGATATTGGCAATTATCGTACTGGTTTTTCTGGTTTTCATGGAAATTTTGGTTCATCGTTTTGGCTTTGCTTATCGTCGGCCGCTAATAATATCGCTCGCAGGAGTGTTATGCATGGGTATGGCTGCGGGAATCTTTGTAGCGGCGACACCGCTTCACGAAGGTGCATTTCAATCGGCCCAGGAGAGCACATTGCCCGTGGCGGGGGCGCTGTATCGAAATTACGGAGTGATGCCGACTGAAAATTTATATAGCGGCGTGGTTTCTGAACCCATAGACGAAAATGATTTTTCAATTGATACGTCAGAGGAGCAAAACGTAAAAATTCAGATGTCTACCAGCACTTCTTTCGGGCAGGATGTCATAAAACAAAAGGTTGAGAAAAACGACCCGGTTATGATTATGGGAGAGAAAAAAGGATCGGAAATTCGGGCTTTTGGGGTTCAAAAGTTTGAGAAAAATAAAGAACCGTTATTTCAACGCTGGCAGAATAATGCCCAAATGAGGACGCAAAAAAATAAGCAACAAGATACAAAAAATAAGCAACAAGATACAAAAAATACACAGCAGGATAGAAAAAATACTCGAGATGATCAAGGCAATAAATCGAGATAGTTCTACCGGCTGAAATATTTTATTAATTCTTTTGTAATAATATATGCCAGAGGAGCTCATAGCTCTTAATTAAAATTTAATAGTCTATCTATTAATTTTTATAAACCGCGCGTCGGCTGGAGGGAAAAGATAATTTATTTATTAGCCTAGTTCGCCGACGCGCGGTTTATGTTTCAATTAACCCCACACCTTTTGGATCCTCTTCCTTGAGTGTGGGTTTCCACAAAAAACCCTTCCAAAGCAGGGTTTTTTGTGTTATATAATAAGCAAATGAAATTGATTTTTGAAAAAACAAATGATTCGCCCTTGAATATTTTGCGCCGCGCCGGCTACGCTTTTTTGCCTCGCGACGAACGAACGGGCGAGTTGTCTTTTGTTAAGCATGTTGGCAACGCTGATTTTCCGCGCTTTCATATATATGTAAAGATGATCGGGCCATTCGGCGCGGAGGTTAATTTGCACATAGACCAAAAAAGAACATCTTACGAGGGCACGACGGCGCACGGCGGGGAATACAACGCCGAAGGAAATCAGTGGTTAGAAAGAGAGGCAGAGATGATTAAAAGAGGGTTTGAAAAGTCATAATCTATTTGCGATAAGCATTCAGTTATTTGAGGGCCTATGGTCTAGTGGTATGACCCCAGCACCAGAGCGAAGCTCGGTGCGGGGCAGGCGCGACATTTTTACCCCGTATTAAATTTATGGGGACATAGTAAAATGGCATTACGCAGCATTCGCATTGCTGAGTTCCGGGTTCGACTCCCGGTGTCTCCACTGGTAAATTTTAGTGCGGGGCGAGTTGTCGAGACGCCAGTTCGATTCTGGCTAGGTCCACAGAATGTCTAACGGGGCGAGTTGCGGAGACGCGAGTTCGATTCTCGCCAAGTCCACCAGACAGGACAAACTATTTGTATCTACGATAATATGAAATTCGAGACCCCCAATCAAATAGAAAATCAAAATATTAATGAGGAGGAATATTCTGAAAGAAGGCGGCTGGAGATTTTAGAGCAATCAAAGCTTGAGGCTGGCAAGAAGTTAGACCTCGCTCTATTGATTTTAAAAAGAAAGCAAGCGGCACAACTGGGTAATTACGATGTTATAGAGCCAGATAAGCATAAAGAACAAATTGCTCAAGAATTTCAAAAAGAATTTTTTGCAATTGAAGAATTACTGAAAGAACTCGGAGTATCTTATCGTGCAAATCCACTACATGAAGACCGCGGCATATATGGATTTTCTTTCCTCGTGGCAGAGAAGGAAGAAAATCTTGAGAAAGTTATAGAAGCGGGAAAAAGCAGGGACGATAAAACATTCGGGGCTTTAATGGGATATCCGAAAACAGCTGTTGATGCTTACAACACAGAACAAGCATTTGATTATGAAGAAGAACTTCCTAAAGATGAGTTGGAGCAACTGAGGCAAGATGGGGTTTTGCCCTTTATTAATTTTATGCCGTCGCGGGAACATTGGAAGGAAGAACTAAATTACGCTAAAGAAAACCAGAAATTAATTAAAGAAAGAATTCCACTACTTTATGCTGAGTTGGTGCCAAAAAAGTAATTCCTGTAGAACTTGGTTCCAACTCACATATACGAAGTCCAAACCGTATAATAATTAATTAAATAAACCTATGCCCGGTAGTGAAACTTCGAAAGTTTATTTTAGACTATCGGGAAGTTTATTTTTAAATCAAAACTCGAATTTGTTATCTTTGTAATTTTTTTGATTGCAAAGTTAATATATTCGAAGTTCTACTACCGGGTATGACAAAATCAAAATTAGTTTTGTGGAGCGTTTTAGACGCGCTGGGCACACTGGTTTACACCGCGGGCGTGGCCTGGCTTATGTATAACGGCAATAATTTATTTGGTCAGGCAAAAACCTTTTGGATGCCGTTGGCTTTACTATTGTTGTTCGTTTTTTCGGCACTGGTCGTTGGACTACTCGTGCTGGGCCGGCCGATTTATCTTTATCTGAACGGCGCTAAATCGGATGCGATCAAGTTGCTTTTTTACACTGCCGGCTGGTTGTTTTTAATCGTGGTTATTATTTTTACCGTATTGGTGGCTTTGAAAAAATAGGCATTTTTTCAAATAGTAAGTAGTTTTTCTTATTGGAGGTTGCGCAAGCCTAAAAAAGGTTCTATACTAAAACGATTAATAATTAACTATTTTAATTTTATGCAAGCGGTAATTTTAGCAGCTGGGAAAGGAACAAGAATGGGGAGGGCAACTGATGATTGGCCAAAACCAATGCTTAGAGTTGGCGGCTCTACTATTTTGGAGCATATTTTAGCGAATTTGCCGAATGAGATTGATAAAATTATTTTTGTCGTGGGTTATCGAGGCGATATTATAAAAAATTACTTCGGAACTGAACATCAAGGCAGGGAGTTGACCTATGTTTGGCAATATCATTTGGACGGCTCGGCCGGCGCGATTAGCCGCGCTAAAAAATTGCTTAAAGGCAAGTTTTTGGTTTTAAACGGCGACGACCTCTATTATCACGACGATCTTAAGCGAGCAATTTCGTACGAATTTTGCTTAATGGTCAAGGAGACAGAAAATCCTGAACGATTTGGCGTGATAGAACTTGATGAAAAAGGATATTTAAAAAAAATAATTGAAAAATCAGACAACCCTCCTAGCAATCTGGTTAATATCGGGGTTTATGTTTTAAATAAAAAATTTTTTGATTACGAACCAGTTGCGATCTCCGCTAAAGAATACGGTTTGCCCCAGACCATTGCCTTGATGGCAGCCGATCATGAAATAAAGGTAGAAATAGCTAATTTTTGGCAGCCTTGTAACACGCCCCAAGACCTCAAAGACGCTGAAAACATGCTTGGATTTACCGAGATTAAAGACGCAAATTACTCGTTTGATTTCTCGCCAGATGAGCAGAAAAAAACTAAATTTTAATATAACGCAATGAAGAAAAAAAACAAAAAAATTGTCGTTGCCGTGAGCGGCGGTTTTGACCCGATTCATATTGGCCATGTCAGGATGTTTCAAGAAGCAAAAAAATTGGGGGATGAATTGGTAGTGATATTGAATAATGATAATTGGTACGGCGTGAAAGGCCGGCGAGTTTTTATGTCCGATAGAGAAAGAAAAGAAATAATAGAATCATTAAAACCGGTGGATCGGGTTATCATGACTAAGCACAAACCCGGCACAAAAGACATCAGTGTTTGCCGGGAACTGGAAGAGTTGAAACCGGATATTTTTGCCAACGGCGGAGACCGCTTCGCCCACAATATTCCGGAAGTCGCCACCTGCGAAAAGATCGGCTGTAAAATGGTTTTTAACGTGGGTCAGGGCGGAAAAATCCAATCGAGTTCGTGGCTGCTGGATGAATATGTGAAAAAGATTAGGAAATAGAAAAAGCGAAGTTAACGGTTTGAGTAAAAAACTCAGTTCTTAAAAAAAGGAGGAATGAAAATGGCAAAAAGGAAACGCAAGGTCTTAAAGTTTTATCAGTGGGAGATTATTTTTAGGATTGAGGTTGCCAGCGATGGATGTCAGAAAATTTACCGAAATTTGGAAGATGCTTTATTTTGTGAGTTTAATACTAATGCTGTTCTTAAAAAAACTTATGCTAATGAAGACTGCGTTCATTTTAGTATTACGGTTGGCCCGGGAGATCAGGAAAAACTAATAAATTTAATTTCTAAGTTCTGTCGGAAACAAAGGCTGATTTTGTTTAAAGACGCCAAAAAATAATATAAAAACCATTTTAATAACAAAAAAAGCCCTTCTGCTGCTGGCAGAGGGTTTTTCTTTTTAGACCTGTTTTTAGCTCAATACCTTCGCAACACCTGAAGCGGTGATTGCATATTAAGTCCCAGGTGCGGTCGTTCGGTATTGTAGTAGTTAATGTATTCGGGAATGTTCTTTCTCCATGATGCCAGATTAC